>Ga0209467_1000157_pt1 | contig 123633 bp, 117 predicted proteins | sample Higcelwee11metaG_FD_187175 | JGI IMG/M metagenome (GOLD analysis project Ga0209467, IMG submission 187175) | Freshwater pond sediment microbial communities from the University of Edinburgh, under environmental carbon perturbations - High... | ecosystem: Environmental > Aquatic > Freshwater >...
CATTTTCACCAGTTTTTCCCGCTCGCCTTCGAGCATTTTTTGAACCGGAATGCCGGTCCATTTGGCCACGATTTCCGCTATGTCTTCCGCGCCCACCTCCTCCCGCAGCATTTTTCGACTGGCCTGGAGTTCCGTCAACCGCTGGTTGGCGGCATCCAACTGCTGCTTCAGTTCATTGCGTTTGCCGTACCGGAGTTCCGCCACCCGTTCCAGGTTGCCCGCCCGTTCCGCCTGCTGTTCCTCGATTCCAACCTGGTCGATGGTTGTTTTAATGTCGCGGATGGCCTGAATGAAATCCTTTTCATTTTTCCAGTGGGCGTTCATGCTGTTATAATCTTCTTTCAGGATGGCGATGTCTTTTTCCAGTTTTTCCAGCCGCTCTTTTGAGGCGACATCGGTTTCTTTTTTGAGCGCTTCCCGCTCAATTTCCAATTGGGTGATTTTGCGTTGAATTTCATCCACTTCCGCAGGCTTGCTGTCAATTTCAATCCGCAGGCGGGAGGCGGCTTCATCGATGAGGTCAATGGCCTTGTCCGGCAGAAACCGGTCGGTGATATACCGTTCCGAGAGGGTGGCGGCGGCGACAATGGCCGCGTCCTTGATTTTCACCCCGTGATGCACTTCATATTTCGGTTTGAGTCCCCGCAAGATCGAAATCGTGTCCTCTTTGGAGGGTTCGGCAGCCATGACCGGCTGGAACCGCCGTTCCAGGGCCGCGTCTTTTTCAATGTATTTCCGGTATTCCGATATGGTGGTGGCGCCGATGCACCGCAGGGTGCCCCGTGCCAACGCGGGTTTCAGCATATTGGACGCATCGAGCGATCCTTCCGAAGCCCCCGCCCCCACCAGGGTGTGAAGTTCATCGATAAAGAGAATAATTTTGCCTTCCGCCTTTTCTACTTCCTTGACCACGGCCTTGAGGCGGTCTTCGAATTCCCCCCGGTATTTGGCCCCGGCGATGAGAGATCCCATGTCCAGAACGATGAGCCGCCGGTTTTTCAGTGACTCCGACACGTCCCCTTCGATGATGCGCTGGGCCAGTCCTTCCACAATGGCGGTTTTGCCCACCCCCGGTTCGCCGATGAGCACCGGGTTGTTTTTGGTCCGGCGGGACAATACCTGGGCGATACGCCGGATTTCTTCGTCCCGGCCGATGACCGGGTCGATTTTGCCTTTACGGGCCAGGTCGGTCAGATCCCGGGTGTATTTTTCCAGGGCCTGGTATTTGTCTTCCGGATTCTGGTCGGTGATGGTCTGGGATCCCCGGATTTCCATCAGCACCTTTAGAATCGCCTCCCGGCTGATGCCGAACCGGGCGAATATTTTTTCCAGACGTCCGCCTTGTTCAGCCGAAATAGCCAGAAACAGGTGTTCCACACTGACGTACTGGTCTTTCATGGTGGAAGCTTCATCAAAGGCTTTTTCAATAACCTTTTTGGTTCTTGCTGAAATATAGGCTTCCGCCGCTCCGCCTTCCACTCTGGGAAGCCCTTCGATGCTTTTCTGGACTTCCCGGCCCAGATCCTCCGGCGACACGCCGATTTTTCGCAAAATAGACAGGGCAATGCTGTCCGGCTCATTCAGCATGACGCCGATGAGATGCTCGGGTTCGATCTGCTGATGCTTGTATCTTAATGCGGCCGCCTGGGCTTCCTGGAGCAGCTCCTGGGATTTTAATGTAAATTTATCAAAGCGCATATATCCTCCTTCATCTTCGGTGATGGATGCGATGGTCCTGATTTTATAATCATATTTATTGTAAACGCATTTGTCTTATAACAATAACCATTTTGAAAATAGTGTCAACTGTAACTCATGCAGCCATAACTCATGCAGCCGTCATGACGGGATATAACACAACAGACTTTTTATTTGACCTTTGTTTCTGAATTTTAATAATCTTATTTATTAAATCAAAATATAATTATTGAGGGACAGTCTGAACCAGTGTCTGGTACGGAGCAGTGGATGGAAAAACCAATCGTCAAACTTTATGATTTGATTAACAGCAGCCGTCCCGAGAGCATTCTTAAAGAAATTACGGTTATTGTGTCGCTTCTGGACGCGGATATGATTTTGAATGCCTTTCAGACCGTTTGCCAGGATATTATTGCCTTGTTTAACGGCGATTACGCCGGTTATCGGGCCTCCAATACCAAATATCACGACCTTGAACATACCCTTATGGTGACGCTGGCCGCCGCTCGCCTCATTCACGGTTGTACGCTGGCCGGGCACAGATTCGGGCCTGAAAATATTCTGACAGGGCTTGTGGCGGCATTATTTCATGATTCCGGACTCATTCAGACCTGTCAGGACAAAAAGGGAACCGGCGCCAAATACACCATCGGCCACGAAAATCGCAGCATCGCGTTTATGCGGAAAAACCTTGAAAAGAACGGTTTTTCAATGCAGCAAATGGATGATTGCGAACAGTTGATCAAATGCACCAATCTGAAATTGCATATTTCGCGCATTGATTTTCGAAATGATGAAATCGCCTGTCTCGGGAAAATCGTCGGCTCCGCTGATCTGCTGGGCCAGATGGCGGACAGGGATTATCTTGAAAAGCTGCTGCTCCTGTTTAAGGAGTTTGAGGAAGCCGGGCTGCCGGGATTTGAGTCCGAGGCAGACCTTCTTGAAAAAACCGAAGGGTTTTATAAGGATATTGCGTTAAAACGTCTGAACCGGGAGTTTGAGAATATTTCATTCCACATGAAGGATCATTTCAATAAACGGTGGCATATCAACCGCAATCTCTATGCTGACGCCATCACCAATAATATCAACTATCTTTCATCCATGCTGAGTCGTGGGGGGAAAGATGTGACCCTTTATCGACAATATTTGAAACGGCGCACCAGGAAATGACCTCAATGGAAGGCCCGCCCCAGTCGCTTTGCCTAAAAGGCCCGTGGTTTACAGATGATTTCCTTGATGCGCAGATCGAAGAAATTGGACTGGTGAGCGGGGGTGAGGATCAGGGCCGTATCCGCCCCTCCGGCGGTTCCGCCGATACTGATGATGTCACCTCCCGACAGAGCCCCGGCATCGGCTGCCATGATGGCGATTTCAACAGCGACCTTGGTGCCCTGGCCAAAAAGCCGCAATGTTTCGGCAATGAGCAGAACCGGATAGGAGCCTGTGAATTTTTTGGCGATGGCCCGTTCAACACCTGAAAGCGCATGGGTGGCCTGAACAACGTGCACGCCTTCGGCCTCAAGGTCTTTCCGGACATCTTCTTTCATGGTGTTTTGGAACGGCTCTTTAAATCCGCAGTGATAGGTGACCGCCGTAAGTTTGAACCCTTTGAATATCTCCATGGCTTTATAGGCGGTCGCGCCGGTGGTGGAAGCCACCACCACTTCATTTATCCCCAGTTCCTTGGCCCGGTCCAGCGCAAACTCCAGCGTCTGCTGCGTATTGATTTTGCCCGGTTCTTCGAAATGCGTAAACAATGTGCCAATGCCCATTCGTCAAATCCTTGCTGAGGGTTGTTTTTATAATTGCAAGACGCGGGAGAATAGTGTTTATTAAAAAATCGCTGGCAGCAGATTAAAATAGAACCCCCGGCCAGTCAAGTTAAAACAGTTAAAACCGCTGGCTCAAATGGAGACGGTAAATGATTATTGATGCCCATACCCACATATTTCAGGAAGATGTTTGTTCCCATCGGGAAGCTTATTTTGACGGCGAAGAGGCGTTTAAGCTATTGTATGCGCCGCCCAAATCGCGGCTTATAGGCCACGATGCGCTGGTTGAAAGCATGGACAAACATGGGGTGGATAAATCCGTAACTTTCGGATTCCCCTGGAAAAAACCTGATTTCTATAAAAAAAATAATGACTATATTATTGATTCGGTCCAAAAGTACCCGGACCGGCTCATCGGGCTTTGCTGTCTGGATATCTATAGCAGTGGCGCGGCGGCGGAGGTGGAGCGCTGTCTGGACGCAGGGCTTTCCGGTGTCGGGGAACTGGCGTTTTATCAGTCCGGCATCGAAGCAGACGCCCTGGACCGGCTTGCCCCCATCATGGATATTTGTCTGAAAAAAGCGGCGCCTGTCATGATTCATACCAATGAGCCGGTGGGGCATGCCTATCCGGGAAAGACGCCCAACACATTGGCCCAGATTTATGCGCTGGCGAAACGCTTTCCGGACAATAAAATCATTCTGGCCCACTGGGGCGGCGGAATTTTTTTCTATACCCTGCTGAAAAAAGAAGTGACGGAAGTGCTGATGAATATTTATTTTGATACGGCCGCGTCCCCGTTTTTATATAAACCTGAAATCTATCCGGCAGCCATCAAACTTGCGGGCGTGGAAAAAATTCTTCTGGGGACCGATTATCCGCTGCTTCCTCCGGACCGGTATTTCCGTGAACTGGAATCCATGGGCATTTCTCTTTCCGACAGGGAAAAAATATGCGGAATCAATACGGCCATGTTGTTTGCGGGCAAGACGAACGCGTCATAATCCGGCGGCCCTTCTCTTTCTCCGGGAAAAAGGCGGAATGAACCCCATTTACGAGAAAATACGGAACCAGGCCCGGTTAATCGCCTCGGGATATCCTCTGGCGGCGTTTTATCAGGATTATCCGGAGCCGTCGGCGATTTCTCTGCGGATGTTTGAAGCTGACCCGGTGGTCCGCGGGGTGCGGGATTTTGTGGCCGGGCACATGGAAGATGATTTCGGGCATGGCATGTATCATGCCTTTAAGGTGGCCCTGGATGCGGGGGCTCTGGCGGTGATTGAAAGCCCGTGTTTCAGCGCCGGGATCGGGGATGCCGAGGCCCAGGCGCAAATGGATCAACAGGTGAGAATGGCCCAGTGCGCCGGCCTTCTCCACGATATCCGGCGCAAACGGAAAAATCATGCCTGGGAAGGAGCGGTGTATGCCAAAACAGTGCTTGGGGAATATGGATTTTCCGGCGACGAAATAACGGATATGTGTCTGGCCATTGAAAATCATGAGGCATTTGGGCGGACAAAACCAGGCAGAACCGATGCGGGTGGGCTGTTGTCCGACTGTCTGTATGATGCGGACAAGTTCCGGTGGGGGGTTGAAAACTTTACCCATACGGTGTGGGCCATGGTTTCCTACGCCGATATCCCCATCCGGAAATTTATGAACATGTATCCTTCCGGCATAATGTTTTTAGAAAAAATCAAGGCGACGTTTCGCACGCCCACCGGCCGGATTTACGGGTCCCGGTTTATTGACCAGGGGCTTTTGCTGGGCGAAAATCTTCACCGCTATATCCAGAACGAGTTTGCCGGGGAGCTATAAACCGGCGAATTTATCCATGCTATGCCGCCGGAACGCCCCGGTTGTGGGTGGCCGAAATAATCGGTGAGCTGAAAACAAGCGCGGAACATTCTTCGGAACGCTGGATATCAATGGAGATCGAGTTCTTATCAATTTCAAAGTATTTTGATATAATTTCGATCAGATCCTTCTGCAGATCTTTCAGCGTCTCTTTTTTCACATCCAGCTTATCGGTCAGCAACGCGAATTTAAGCCGTTGTTTGGCGACATCCTTGCTGGCTGGCTTACCCATTATTTTCTTAAACAGAGAATTGAGGCTCATTGGATATCCTTAATTTTTGCGGCTGAATTTTTCGCTGAATTTTTTCCAGAATGTTTTCTGAATCATGGGATTTTCAATGGGAAGGTCGGGATGGCCGTCCAGCCGCATGGCGATGCGTTGCAAGGCCTTGCCAGCCTTGGATTCCGGCTCCAGCACCAGAGGGTTTCCGGTATTGGTGGACACCACCACGTATTCGTCCATCTCAATCAGCCCGAGCAGATCGATGGACAGCACCTCCACCACATCCTCATGGCTCAGCATATCGCCGTTTTCCACCATTCTGGGAACGATCCGGTTGACGATGAGCTTGGGAGTAATGGACTGGGCATAGAGCAGCCCGATGATCCGGTCCGCGTCCCTGACGGCGGAAACTTCCGGCGTGCAGACCACCACTGCCTCATCAGCGGCGACGATGGAATTTTTAAACCCCTGCTCAATGCCCGCAGGACAGTCAAGAAGGGTGATGTCGAATTCTTTTTTCAGCTTGCCGCACAGCCAGACCATGTTTTCCGGTTTGATGGCGTTTTTATCATCGCTCTGGGAAGCCGGAATCAGGTAGAGATTGTCGATGCGCCGGTCTTTGATGGCGGCCTGCTTGATTTTGCAGCGTCCCTGAATGATGTCCACAATATTAAATACAATGCGGTTCTCGAGCCCCATGACCACGTCCAGGTTCCGGAGGCCGATATCCATATCCACCACAGCGACCCGTTTCCCCTGAAGGGCCAGGGCCGCGCCGATGGAGGCGGTGATGGTGGTTTTGCCGACGCCGCCTTTTCCTGATGTTACCACAATAACTTTACCGTCCACAGGACACCTCATGAGACAAAATTAATAATTTTTAATTACCGGACCTCCGGCCAGGCCAAGCGCCTGAACGGGTTTTCCTTGATATAATCATCCACCACAATGGCATTTTCTTCGATATAGGCAAATTCAGGCCGGTTTTTGGCTGAATCCGCCATGCCGCCCGCGACAAATCCGCCGATTTGAATCTGGGTCGGCTTAAATTCCAGAGCAACGATAATGGCGCCTTCATTGTTCGGCTGGCCCGCAGATGCCTTACCCTGCAGGCTGCCCATGATGATGATGTCTCCTCCGGCAATGGCTTCCGCGCCGGGGTTTACGTCTCCAAGCACGATCAGGTGTTTTTTTGCCTGGATTTTCTGCCCGGACCGGACGCGGCCAGCCATTACGAGCCCGTCGTTCTGGTAATGGTGCCATGAATTGCCCATGTCCTGCTGCCGGATCCGTTTCTGGGTCACGGATCGGTCAGGGGCGACCGGTTTGGTGACATGCCCCACCTGAAATTCTTTTTTTAAAAAAGCTCCCATCGTTTCGATCAGCGCGTCCCGGTCATCCGTATCTTCGGCACCGGTGTCAATAATGATTCTGGCATTGATGGCGAGGTGTTTGAGGCGCTCAAAAGGCCCTATTAATGCTTGTTTTAAGTCTTCAACGGGCAGGGTGGGGTTGATGGTGACCCACAAACTGTCTCCCACGCCTTTTAATTTGACAGGAGGTGTTTCTTCTTGGAGATTCATATCACCGGTGTTGAAAATTGAAGTTTCTAATGAATGCCATATATTTGGTGTAAATCTATATTACAAATACAAGATATATGTCAAGATAGAAAAAAACAGAGGGATAAAAAATTTTTATCCTATAAACCGCCTTTTTTGATTACCGCAACTATCAGACCCAGTCCCATGATGGCGGATATGCCGACACCGGAAAACGCCAGCGCGGGTATTCCGAAAATAAACGGCGGGATCCCGGCTGCCAGGACAATGGCGGAACCCGTGATGAGGGCCGCGATGATAATGGAAAAAACAATTCGGTTGCCGGTTTTATGATGGGCTGTCTGGATGGCGGCCAGACTTTTTTCATCGATTTTAAGGGATATTTTGTGTTCTTTGATGAGCCGGGAGATTTCAATCATGTCTGTGGGGAACTGCTTGGCAAACTGGATGAATTCTCCGGTCAGGGTATACAGATCATCCCCAAGGCGCTGGGGTTTCAGGCGATCCAGCTTGATTTGCCGGATAAACGGCGTGGCTTGTTCAATCATGTCAAAATCCGGGTCCAGTTGCCGGGCGAGGCCTTCGATGGTGGCTAACGATTTCATCATTAAAAAAATATCCGGCGGAATCCGGAGCTGATAACGGGAAACCAGGTAGAGCAGATCCTGGATTAGCGTGCTGATATTTAAATCTTTCAGTGGTTTATAAAGATGCTTACCGATAAATTCCGCCACGTCTTTTTCCAGCCGCCGAAGATCCGGCTTTTGGTCCCAATAAGTGATTTTAAGGAGCTGGCGGGTGGCTTTAAACGGGTTCTGGTGAACCACGGCATCGATCAGGTCCACAAAATCTTCCTTGGATTGCTGGTCAACGGCCCCCACCTGGCCAAAATCCAGCATGGCGATGACATGATCCGGCAGAATGAAAATATTGCCGGGGTGCGGGTCCGCATGAAAGAATCCGTGGTCAAAGGTCTGTTTTAACAAAATATTTGCGCCGAGGTGGGTGATGAGTTGTTTGTCCATGCCCGTCGCGTCGAGATGCTGGATGTCAGAGGCTTTGACGCCGTCAATAAATTCCATGGTCAGCACCCGCCGGGTGGTCAGTTCCCGGTATACTTCCGGGATATGGACAGTGGGGTCATCCGCAAAATTCCGGGCGAACCGTTCCAGGTGGTCGGCCTCTATCGTATAATCGAGTTCCTTGAAGATGGTTCGGGCAAATTCCTCCACAATGGTGACCGGGCGGATAAAGGACACTTCCTCGAAATTTTTTTCCATCATGCTTGCAAGGTGGTACATGATGCCCAGATCCACAGCCACCAGCCGGTCCAGGTCCGGCCGCTGCACTTTGACCGCCGCTGTCCGGCCGTCTTTCAGCTTGGCTTTGTATACCTGGCCGATGGAGGCGGAGGCGATGGGGATGATATCAAAAAATTCAAAAATATCGGTTAGTTGGCAGTTTAATTCGGATTCGATAAGGGGTTTGAGCAATGAAAACGGGCTGGGGGGCACCCTGTCCTGGAGTTTGGTCAGTTCATTGATAAATTCCACGGAAACAAAATCCGGCCGCATGGACAAGGCCTGACCCAGTTTGATAAATGTGGGCCCCAGTTCTTCCAAAGCCATTCGGAGGCGCTCAAACCGTGAATAGTTAGCCATGAGATGCCGCCGTTTTTTGGACATGAGCCGGAGCCCCCCAGCCAAATATTTGTCCATTTTAAAGGCGCCGAGAACATCCTCAAAACCGTATTTGAACAAAACGGCAAGGATTTGGCGGTAGCGGGAAAGGTGGCGGTAGGAGAGGCCTGCGGCGCTTATTTTTCGGAGGCTTAACATGGGGCGGGCCGTTATTATTTTTTTGGTTTTCCTGCGGGGATGCCGGGACGCAGAGGAAAATTTTTTTACCACAGAGAGCACAGAGGGCACGGAGAAAGTATTTGTTTTAAATAAGGTATCTCTGTGTTCTCCGTGCGCTCTGTGGTTTATTTTTTTCTGTGAACAAGCCGGATGCTTGTGGGTTTATCCGCCGAAAGAGGCGTCCAGCATGTCATTTGCCGCGCCGTTGGTCATGTTGATGGCGGCGAATTTGCCCATGGTGACAGGAAGCAGGGTTTTAATAAAAAATTCAGCAGTTTTTAACTGCCCGAAATAGAAAGCCGCATCCTTATGACTGCCTGCTTTTTCCCGGATTTTGGCCATGTCATCAGATCCCGTCAGCTTGACAAGCTGTTGCCAGGCAATGGTGGTCCGCCACAGGAGCATCCAGGCCATGGTCAGATCTCCCGTCACATCCAGGAAAGGATGGGCAAACGCAAAAGCGTTCATGGTGTCGGACATGGCGGTTTTGGAAAGATACAGCGCGGTTTCCGTTAATTTATTCACTCCGGTTTCAAAATCTTCGGTCAGGTAATTGAGGGCCGGAGTTTTTCGGGCTTCGGCAATGGTTTTCTGCATAAGACCCAGATAATCCAGGAAAAGCTTGCCTTTTTTCATTCCCAGTTTTCGGCCCAGAAGATCCATGGCCTGAATGCCGTTGGTGCCTTCATAGATCATGAAAATCCGGGAGTCGCGCAGGAGCTGTTCCACCGGATACTCCTGAATAAATCCGTATCCGCCATAGACCTGGACCGCATGGCTGTTGACTTCCCACGCCTTGTCGGTCACATAGCCCTTGATGATGGGGGTCAGAATGGCGGTGAGGTCTTCATATTTTTCCTTTTCCGCGGGTGTTTCGGCTAGGGCTTCCATGTCATGGCAGTAGCCGCCGTAATAAATCAGGCTGCGGACGCCTTCCACATAGGCTTTCATGGTGAGGAGCTGACGCCGGACATCCGGATGCTCGATAATGGGAACACTTTTGGCGTTCGGGTCTTTTCCGGCCATCAGGTGTTTCCCCTGAAGCCGCTGCCGGGCGTAATCCAGGGCGTACATATAGCACGCGGTGGCGGTGGCGAAGCCTTGGAGACCCACGAGCTGCCGGGCCTCGTTCATCATCAGGAACATGGCCCGCATGCCCTTGTTCTCCTCGCCGATGAGTTCGCCGATGCAGTTGTCTTTGCCGCCCAGGGTGAGGGAGCAGGTGCAGTTGCCGTGAAGCCCCATTTTTTCCTCGATGCCGGTGCAGACCACATCATTAAATTCGCCTAAAGAGCCGTCGTCGTTGACCCGGAATTTGGGCACCAAAAACAGGGAAATGCCGGGCGTTCCGGGAGGTGCGCCTTCGATGCGCGCCAGGCAGGGGTGGACGATGTTGTCCACCATATTGTGCTCACCGCCGGAGATAAAAATTTTGGAGCCTGTGATGGAATAGGTGCCGTCGGGATTTTTACGGGCCGTGGATTCCAGCGCGCCCACGTCGGACCCGGCGTTGGGTTCGGTGAGCAGCATGGTGCCGGCCCACTGGCCGGAATAGATTTTTTTAAGGTACAGGTTTTTCTGCTTTTCCGTGCCGATGGTTTCGATCATCTTGGCGGCCCCGTGGGTCAGGCCGTGATAGAGCATGAAAGCCGGGTTCGCGCCGTAAAAATATTCACTGGCCGCAAGCGACACGGTTTTCGGCATTCCCTGGCCGCCCCACTGGGGATCGTCGATCATGCCCATCCATTCCCCGTCATTGAATAATTTGAACACCCGGTGGTATTCTTCCGGGACTTTGACCACGCCATTATCAAATTCGCAGCCCTGGTCGCTCAATTTCTGGGTGGGAAGAATCTCCTTGATGGCCAGGTTCCGGGCCTCGGAGACGATCATGTCGATGGTTTTTTTGCTGAAATCAGCAAATTTTTCATTTTTTGACAGTTCTCCCACTTGGAGCTGCTCGTGAAGAACAAAATCCACATCTCTGCGGTCTGCAATCAGTTGCGCCATTTTGATTTTTCTCCTTTTATTATAAATAGTTATTGATTTTTTGGGGGAATGTCCATGCGGGTTGCAGGAAACCTGTTTTCAGGACAAATCAAACGTTTTGAAATTTTTAAAATAATTGCCTGTCAAAGTCAAGCATGACAGCCTTGTAAAATCAAATTTTGAAGGTGCAAGCTGAGGACGGCGCAAAAAAAGCCGGAAAGCACACTTGGTGCTTTCCGGCCAGGTGGTTAAACGGATTAAGAAGTGTAAAACAGCTACGGCCCAGGTGTTACAATGGCGTTTTCAAAGGTGACCCAGTAGCCCTTGTCGTAATTTTCGATATTAAGGGAGATATCGAAACCGCCCAGACCGGTATCATTGGGGTCCGCGGTGATGGTGGCCTGCCCCAGGTTAAGGGTGTGGCCGTTGTATTCCGGTGTGCCGTCACCGTTATCAATGGTGCCGCTGAAACTGTTAAAGAGGGCCGAGATGTCGCCCTTCACATAAGTGGCCCCGAAGGAAATGGATTTTAATTTCCTTCCCGATGGATTATTAATGTCGTCAAATATGGCTTTAAAATAAAATCCGTTGTCGTTGGGATTAAGCCCTGCCGCTCCAGCAAGAAAATCCAGGGTGGGATCATAATAACTGCCGTCGCTTTTATCCCCAATATATACATTCACCCAGTCCTCGTCCCAGGTTGCGGTGGACGGGTCAGGGTCTTTGTAGTCGTATTCCTGATGATACCCGAGCTTCAGGGAGTCAATGGTGGTGTAGGTTTCGGCCCGGATTTTGAAAAAGGCCATTGTTTCATACAAGGTTCCCGGCCCTGCTGCGCCATCCAGGTCCGTAATGGTGAAATTGGTGAATCCCGCCGCTGCATACGTGTCGGAAAGTGCGGCGTCATCCATGCTTTTAAGTTCACAAAAGGCCGATGAAGGGAGAAGCATCAGCGCCAAGGCCGTCAGTATCAGAAAATTAAGGAAGGTTTTGCGGTTCATGGATAGCTCCATTTTTTTGATGTAAAAAATCAGGGTTGAAAAATTCAGTTTTTTTTAATCCCGATAATTATAATGATGAGGCGTAATTTTCCCTGAATCCGGCCGGCATGTCAAGAAAAAATAATATATATAAAAACAATCAGATACTTATTTGGCAACCGGGAGGAAGGGTGATATCGTTCGCCTGTTCCCTTGACGTGGCGATAAAATACTTGCCCATCAATCCATCAGCGGATAGACTTTGTCTCGGCATTTTTGAAATGTGCAAATCTTAAACAGGGGCCACGGCCATCTTTTCGGCCATTGTAGGGGAGGGCTTTAGGTCTTCCCATTCCGGGCGGGGATAAAACCCGCTCTCTACGGGCGCATTGGCCGAAGCAATGATCATAGCCAAACAGGGGAATTCATGCAGTGAAGCGGATTGGTTTATATGTCAAGCAGGATGAAGAAGCGCTCAACAAGGCGGATGCGTTTGAAAAATGGCTCCGGTCTGAAAATATGGAGGTGGTCCGGGAACAGACCCATATCCCTGAAAATCTCGGAGAGCGCAATAACCTGGCGAAAACGGCCGCGCCCGAAAATCTGTTTTGCGTGTTTGTGCTGGGGGGCGACGGCACATTTTTAAGCGCCTCCAGATGGGTGGGGCAGCACCCCATTCCCCTGATCGGGGTGAAGTTCGGGGATGTGGGGTTTCTGGCCGCCACCACCGGGGAAAACCTTTTTTCCTCGGCCCGGCGGGTTTTGGCGGGCGATTTTGTGATTGAAGAACGGGCGCGGCTGCTGGTGCGGGTGCTGCGGGAAGGACGGGAGATCAATGTTGAAACGGTATTGAATGACGCGGTGATCAACAAGGGCGCCTTGGCCCGTCTGGCCAGCATTGACACCTATATTAACGGTCATTATCTGACCACCTACCGAAGCGACGGCCTGATCGTGGCCACGCCCACCGGGTCCACAGCCTATTCGCTGGCTGCGGGCGGGCCGGTGATGCATCCGGAAGTCCAGGGCATTATCATGACCCCCATCTGTCCATTTACCCTCACGAACCGGTGCATGATCCTGCCTGACACGGCGGAAATTAAAATCAGGCTGGCGGAAAAAACGACGGATCTTTTTATCACTTTTGATGGCCAGTCGGTGATTGAGATCAACGGCCAGGACACGATTTTTATCTCGAAAAGTCCACATCCGGTGAGGATTATTACCTTTCCGGACCAGAATTATTTTGATGTGCTGAAGACCAAGCTCAGGTGGAGCGGGGGGCGGATATGAGATTGTTGATTGGCGATTGTTGATTGGTGATTGTTGGCTGCGGTTGCTCAAAAAGCCGGTGGCCGAGTTTCCGGAGCTTGATTCTGGATACATTTTCGGCAATCCGGAGGGCTGCGGCAAGATCATTTTTCATGAATTCAAGTTTCGGATTAGGCGGCAAGTCTGTTTTTTCAATTATTCGCCGGATGCGGCCCAGGCATTCTCCCGCCTGATCTCTGAAAAATAATCCCAAAGCAGTAAGATTTTCATTCCGGCTGTCAGTATCCAGGATGCCGGCCGCAGTCTCTGCAATGGCGGACATGGCTTTCTCCTCGCAATACAAACGGGAGATAGCTGATATTACGGATTCATCCGGAAAGGTTTGGTGATGGTTTAATCCCGTGATGAGATGCCGGAGGAGACACGAAAGTCCGCCCGCGATGGGGCCCATCATCAGCATGTCCTCCACGGTGCGGAATGGCAGCACTAAATCTTTATACGCATGACCGAACCTTCCCAGAATTTGGCCGGATGCAACCGCGCAATTTTTCATCACAATGCCTCCGTGGGGGGCGGGGTGCAGAAACGGAAAATCCAGGGGCGGGGACAGGATTAAACCCGGCGTATTTTTGGGCACCAGAAATGCGGTGAATTGTTTTTTTTCTTTAATTAAAGCGGTCACCGCGACCACGATAAACAGATCCGCCAGCGGCGCGTTGGTGAGATAGGTTTTTTCGCCGTTTAAGATAAACCCGCCGGAAACCATTTGCGCGGAGGTGGCCAGGTGTTTGGGATGTGCCCCCACACCTGGTTCCGAAATCGCCAGGCAGGCGGTGGATTTGCCGGACGCCAGCCCAGGCAGATAATCGTTTTTTTGATCTTCGGTCCCGGTGGACTGGATGAGCCAGAGGGCGGTCAGTTCATGGATCAGCCAGGAGAGGCAGACACCCAGGTTGCCCCCGTTTGCGGCCATCGCGTTTCCGGCAATTGACAGCAACCGGTAAGGCCCAGCCGGATCGTTTTGTTGACGGCCGGCCTGACCATTATATATGCGATCAATGCCGATGCCGAATAAATGGTGCTGCCGCATTTCTTCCCATAAACTTTCCGGAAATTGCGTCTGTTGATGCAGGTCTGTATATGTCGATATATGCCGGATGGCGAAATCCCTGAAGCGCTGTTCGATGGCTTCTTTTTTGCCGGGTTCCGATTGAAGGTCGTGGATCATGGGCGAAGTCCTGTTGATGTCCGCAACTGTATTATTTTGCCGGTTTAGGTTTTCCGCTCCAGTTTTCATAATATTCCCAACTCGCAATTTTGTTGAGCGCTTTGATTTCTTTGTCTTTGGCCAGCAGGCTTTCCCTCAGCACATCTCCGATGGACAGCATGCCGATGCATTTTCCCTCTTTTACAATCAGCATGTGGCGGATGAACAGACCGAGAAATGCTTCTTTCAGTTGAATAATCGGGGTGTCGTGGGGCAGGCTTTTGAGGCGGGTCTGCATATAATCCATGATGCGGGCGGTTTTCGGGTCAAATCCGGGAATAAGGATGTTGCGCAGCAGATCCCTTTCGGTCCAGATGCCGATGATGTCATCATGCTCCTGGACCAGCATTGCCCCGATCTTGTGCGCGACCATCAGTTCCAGGGCTTCAAAAATCGTGGCTTTGGTTGAAACGGTGACCATGTTCTGTTTTTTTTTGTCTTTTAGAATATTTTCCGCGGTTTTCATGGATGATCTCTCCTCCTCAGATGGCCTGTGATCCATTCGGCTATGATAACCGTTTCGACCAATGCGCCCGTAGGGAGCGGGGTTTGTCCCCGCTCGGAATGGGAGGGCGTAGAGCCCTCCCCTACGTTGCCACTATAACCCCCCAGGCAATCATTGGCAACAGCAAACGATTCTTCTGAATATTCATGATAGGCCGGGCTGGGAATGTCAAAATTCCCATGAATTTTTAGACAAATTTATTTGGGTTTGTGATATGGTCGAACACGGAATAGCAAATTAAAATTGCCAATAATGGATTTGATTTCAGACCTGACACGAAAGGAAGAAGGAACGATGGAACTCATCTGCACCAAAATCGATGCCGTTGATATTCAGGACGCATGGTTTCAATGTATCGCCGCGATACTGGACGTCGGATTTAAATACGAAATCCACCAGGGCTCCTTTGTGGGCCAGACCCGGCTGGAATTTGACCATATTGTCGTGCATATACGGCGGCCGTATTCCGCGCCCTATGACACCATGCTGCCCCAGATTCCGGCCCATTTTAATATCCCCAATCCGGTGGCAAACGGTTATGTGGAGCAATACCTGCCCTATCTGATGACCGATCACATCGAACCCACCGAGCAATACACCTACGGATCCCGGATATATCCCCAGATTCCGTATTGGGTGGATGTCCTGAAAAAAACCCCCAACACCAACCAGGCGGTGCTTCAGGTGGCCCGGCATGATGATTATATGCTCGAAGACCCGCCATGCCTACGGCATATCGACATGCGCGTCAAGGACAATACCCTGATTTTTTATCCTTATTTCAGGAGTTGGGACTTGTGGGGGGGATTTCCGGCCAACCTGGCGGGCATTGCGGTGCTGCAAAAAACCATGGCCGATGAGATTGGTGTTGCGGCCGGTCCCATTGTGGCAAGTTCCAAGGGCCTGCATATCTATGGTTATGTGGAAGAACTGGCCAAGCTGAGGACCGGGAAATGAGCGATAGCAAAAACGCCATCGAGCATATCGGCCTGGTGGTAAAAGACAGCCGGGCCATGGCCCGCTGGTATGTGGCCGCGCTGGGTTTTATTATTCTGAAATCAACGGATACGCCAAACGGACATGTGGCGTTTATCAAATGCAGCCGGACGGGGCTCATTTTTGAACTTATCACCGACCGGCTTCTTGCCCCCATCGAAGGGGCGCTTACCCACCCCTTGCAGCTTCATATCGCCTTTAAAAGCGAGGATATTAACAAGGATCGGGACAGGCTGACGGGGCTGGGAGCTGTATTTGTCACGGATTGCCCCACGGGTGATCCGGATGCCCGGGTGCTGATTGTCAAAGACCCGTGGGGCAATTTTATTCAACTGGCCTGCCGGAAAGAAGCGTTTTATGAGTAAGTTTCAGGCTGCGGGGTTTAAAATATTGTCAGTATTCAGAAGCCAGCATTCAGAATACAGCAATGATAGCGCGGCAATCGGCTATTTTTTGACCGTGACCTGGATCCGTTTCACCTGGCCCTGACCCTTGTCCCCCTGGTTCTGGTCGCCGCCGGCAATCGCATAGCCGGTTATGGAGAGTGTAAACAACGCAATGATCAGAATTGACATGATTTTTTTCATTTTGGATTCCTCCCGTGGTGGTTGTTTTGTTAAGAAAAATTGATAATGTAACGCTTTCTTAAAATATATTAACACGGTTTGCGGGGAAAAGTTTCAGAATAAAAACATCAAAATTTTGACAATCGTTTTGACCATTGTTTTGGCCATTGCAGGGGAGGGCTTTACGCTCTCCCTTTTCGGGCGGGGATAAAACCCCGCTCCCTGCGGGTGCATTGACCGAAGCGGTGATCATAGCCAACATCGGCGTATTTCTGGGAATGGGGCCGGAACGCTGCGCATGGGTTCGTATTGATGATCAATCGCGAAAATGAAAATTTTTTATATCCGGCATGGATAAAGTTGATAACTACTTATTTTATTTCTTTTATTATCAGCTTTGCCATTGGATTCGCCCTAATCTCCTGGTTGCGGATCGCGCCGGAAAAGCTCCTGGCCCTTTCCACCCATCGATTGGCGGTGGTGGGCGCGGTCATTGAAAAAGGTCTGCAACTGGGCATCGACAGCGGGCTCCTGCTTTTTGCCTGGAATATTTCCGGGGCGCTGGCAACCCTGTCCTTTATATATACGGCATCCCTTATCGATCCCCGCCATATCGACCGGTTTCCCCGGCTCCTCAGGAAGTCCCTGTGCGGGCGGAAGCCCATGAAGGCCCTGTGCTATCTGCCCGGCTGTGCACGCATAAACGGCGAGCCCCTTCGGCGGCTGTATGTCTGGCTCATGGTGCCGCTTCTTGGCATCATCCTGCTCGGCACGGAATGCGGGATAATCGTTTCCGCGGTGATTGCGCTTTCGGGTTCCGTTGCCGCTGGATTTGTCTCGCTTCTGCCCCACGGGATCATTGAAATTCCGGCTTTCGCCCTGGCCGGGGCCGTTCCGTTTTCCGCCCATCTGAGGGTGAAAAAAATCGCCGAAAATACACCTGCTGAAGCTGTATTTGAAGAGACGCAAGCCCATCGCGGACAGCTTCCCGTCAAAACCATCGTGTGGGTGGTGGTTGTTTGTCTTTTTATTGCTGGACTCATTGAGGCGCATATCACGCCGGTTTTGCTGGATCGGCTGAAGGGATAATTGCTATCAAGATCGTCAGTTTGACCCTGACGAACTCACAACCTCTAACCCAGGAGAAGATATGAGCGAGAGCGATAACATCTGGAGAGACCGGCATGGCGTCTGTCATGCTGAAGGCAGGGACAAAACAGCGGTTTTCAGGCTGATGGGATATGCCCACGGCAAAGACCGGGGCATGCAGATTCTCTTGATGCGGATTCTGGGGCAGGGCCGGGCATCCGAAATCCTTGAATCCAGCGATCAACTCCTTGAAATCGATAAATTTTTCAGGCGGATGAAATGGGTGGGCGGCGCTTCTGCCGAAATTCTAAAGCTCTCTCCGGAAGCAAAAAATATCCTTGATGCCTATTGCGAGGGCGTCAACCGGGCGTTTTCTGAAAAAATTCCCTGGGAATGCTGGCTTTTCGGATATAAACCCGAACCCTGGCGCCCCGAGGATTCGGTTTTGATTTCCCGGATGATTGGATATCTGACCCTGGCCCAGTCCCAGGGAGAAATGGAGCGATTCTTTATTGAACTTGTCCAGGCAGGTGTTGATGAGGCAAGGCTGAACGAACTGTTTCCGGGCATCCTCGGCGGGCTGGATATGGCGCTTGTCAAAAAAATCCGGCTTCAGGAACGGCTCGTTTCTCCGGCATCCCTCTGGAATATTGCGGCCCCGCTCATGATGGCATCCAATAACTGGGTGGTGTCCGGGAAAAAGACGGTTTCCGGCAAGCCCGTCATCGCCAATGATCCGCATCTCGAAATCAACCGGCTCCCCAATGTCTGGTATGAAATGGCCCTCAAAACCGATGATTCCTACGCCATGGGCGGCACCATGCCCGGCGCGCCCGCCCTGCTGGTGGGCCGGAACCCGAATCTTGCGTGGACCGCGACCTATACATTCATGGACGGGACCGATTCATGGATTGAAAAATGCAAAGACGGCAAGTATTTCCGGGAGCCGGACAAGTGGCTGGCGTTTGACCGTCGAGAGGAAATCATCAAACGCAAGAAAAAAGACCCGGTTACCGTCACGTTTTATGAGAACAACCATGGCGTTCTGGAGGGGGAGCCGGATGATGAAGGCTATTATATCGCCACCGCATGGGCGTCCGCTTATTCCGGAGCCGTGACATTAAACAGCATCATTGAAATACTTGACGCGAAGACGGTGACCGAAGGCATGGATCTGCTCGGCCGTATCGAGACTTCGTGGAATCTTGTCCTGGCGGACCGGGAAGGCAATATCGGCTACCAGATGTCCGGGCTGATGCCCAAACGGCGGGAAGGGGTCAGCGGGTTTGTTGCGCTGCCCGGCTGGGAGGAAAAAAACGACTGGCAGGGGTTTGAAGACCCGCAGGATCTGCCCAGATCCTATAATCCGGATTGCGGTTATCTGGTGACATCCAACCAGAACCTGAATGATCTGGGCAACGCCTCACCCATCAATGTGGGCATGGGGCCTTACCGTTCCGACCGCATCGGCAAGCAGCTCGCGGCAGACAACCGCATCACCCCGGACACCATGTTCAAACTGCATTATGACGTCTATTCTACCCAGGCGGAAGCGTTCATGGCGATCCTCGCTCCCCTGCTGCCGGACTCCCGGCAGGCGGATATCCTGAAGAACTGGAATTGTGAATATTCCGCTGATTCCGAAGGCGCGTTTCTCTTTGACCGGTTTTACCGGCAGCTCTACCGGGAGGTTTTCGGCGAACACGGGTTCGGAACGGATGTGGCGGATCACCTTGAAAAGCACACCGGGATATTCAATGATTTTTATATCAATTTTGACCGGATATTGCTCTCCGAAACCTCCTTGTGGTTCGGCGGACGGAGCCGGGAGGACATTTTTCGGCAGGCGGCGGAAAAAGCGCTGACATGTTCGCCGGAAAAATGGGGGAAGTCCCGGAAAGTCATTATGAAGAACATCGTCTTTGACGGCAAACTTCCCAAATTTCTCGGGTTTGACCGGGACCCCATCACCATCACCGGCAGTCTCGCCACCCCCCATCAGGGCCAGATTTTTGAGAGCGCGGGCCGCCTCACCACCTTTGCCCCGTCCATAAGAATGGTGACGGACATGGCCACGGATGAAATCCATACCAACCTGGCGGGTGGGCCGTCCGACCGGCGGTTTTCCAAATGGTATTGCTCGGATCTGGAAAACTGGATCACGGGAAAATACAAAAAAATTGACGTTGCGCCGGATCAGGAGAAGTTGCCGTTTAAATAAAACGGGCTGTGATCTCATCGTTTTGGACCGATATGCCATCCTTTCGGCGGTTAAATATTGTATCGCTGCCTTTACCGCGTCGGGCCTGGAATATCATAGGTGGTGCAGGAGCCGCCGGAGCAGTTATGGCTGGCGCAACTGGCCCGGGGAGCCCCCGAAGAGGCTGCGCCTCCTCCGGAAATACTAAAATTTGAGGAACTTAAGACCCTTTGCAGGTTTTGGGAACCGCAGGCGTCACAGGCCAGGTCAATTTTTTCATCAATATTTCGAAACAGAATTTCTTTTTTTGCGCCGCAATCCGCACATTTAAATTCATAAATAGGCATGGAATCGTCTCCTTGGATAATGGATTTTGGGCATTAATATGATGATTGAACCTGAAATGTCAAGACCTGCCCAATTTAGCGATTTTCTGGCTTTGGTCATCGTTTCGGCCAATTCTTCCTATGCCGGGTATGGAAACCTGGCCTACTTGCTATCGTTCATACGTAAGAAACGTAGGTCGCGTTTCTTACGCGACATGGACAATGGCCAAAACGATGACTCTCGGCCATGACCTGGTTCACATTCGCTTTTTTGACAGCTCTGTCAGTCACCACCCACGACGCATGGATGAAAAAGTGGTTCTCTCATTTCACCCCATGGGAAATGACCGCTTATCCCTTGGCGTTCAGTCTGCCTTTGTTCACCGGCAGCCTATTTTTTATCGATATTCCGCCCCTGGACCGGATATTTTATATCGCTTTTGTCGCGTGCCTGCCATTAAACGCGCTCCCGCTTTTTATGTATATGAAGGCCATCCGCATATCACCCTTGTCTCTGACCGTGCCCTATCTGGCGTTTACGCCGGTGTTCATCGTCGGCACCGGATGGCTGTTTTTGAATGAAATTCCGGATGGATGGGGGCTTTCCGGCATCGCCGCCGTGTGTGTCGGCAGTTATGTGCTTAATATTGATCCAGCCCGTCGGTCGCTTTTTGCCCCGTTTCGTGCGGTGTTCCAGGAGACCGGGTCATGGATGATGATGCTTGTGGCCATGATTTACAGTGTGACGTCGGTGCTGGGGAAACTCGCGATTCTGCATTCATCTCCCCTGTTTTTTCAGATGTCGTTTTTTTCCGTTTTAAACAGTTTGATTATTTTATCTTTTTTGATTTCTGGAAAAATCCGGTTGGGGGTGTTTGCGCGGCAAAAGGCAACCGGGGCGGTGGCGGGCGGGCTGTTTTTTTTACATATCCTGTTCCACGGATTCGGGATTTCCATGGCCAAGGCCGCATACATGATTTCGGTCAAACGGCTCAGCATTGTGATGGGCGTGATTTTCGGCGGGCTGGTGTTTCATGAACCCAATTTCCGGATACGGCTTCTGGGAGCAGTGCTGATGTTTTCCGGGGCGGCGGGGATTGTGCTCATGGCGAAGTAATTTACTCAGGCTGGGCCGCGGGCGCTGCTTTGGGTTTGCCAGCCGGTGTGAATGACACGAGGCTGGTGTTGACGCTGCCGATGAAGACTTCGCTGGAGATTTTCAGGAGTTCGCGGGAATCGTCGGTGGCAATGTAAATACGGGCTTCCCGCAGTTTTTTGGGGTCCGGATCGGTGGTGGTCAGTTTTTTGACCGTCGGACGGATGACCACCGCTTTTCGGGTTCTGCCGGCCACGGTGATTTCCGTTTCCTCCAGGGCGGTCAGCTCAATCAGATAGCGGTGTTTTCCGTTGAACGTATCAAACCGGCGGACATCGCCGACTTTCCAGTCCTGACTGAGGGCCAGGAATCCTGCGGAATAGGGATCCAGGGTGAAATTGGCCGGATCGAACTGCACTGTTTTCTGCTTGCCCCGCTGGTCTTTTTCCATGGCATGAATTTCACCGTTTGGCATAAATAGCAGTTCGGTTCTTTTTCCCCGGGTGTTTGCTTTGATGACGGATACTGATCGCTTGGGCAGCAGGGTTTTGGCGGAAATGACGGTTTCGGAAGAATACCTGAGTTTATAAACAACATCGATGGCTTTTGCGGTATGGGCCCGGGCCTTAAGTTCATAATCATCATGTTTTCGCGCCACTTCCAGTTCCAGTGTCGCCGCCGGGATGCCGTTCCATGAGGCCGAATAGGTGTAGCGCCCCAGCTTTGGCTTGAAAGACCGGGACGGGATATACGCGGGGGTGGAAATCGTTACCTCGCCGGGGGGGATGGATTGGGCCCATGGGCTCGGTAACGGGAAAACCGCCAGTGCCGTTCCAAGGATGACCAGGCAAAGCAAGGAAGTGACCCTGCCGGGATCCAGTTTTCTGTTCATGCATGCCCCTTGCCGCTTTTGGTGGTTATTAGAGATGACGTTCATCCTTCATCACCGAAAACAATTTCGAATTGCACGCTGATATAGGGCGTGAGTTCATAGTCGTGTTCCTGGGGGAATTCCACGCCCGGCGCGATTTCCAGAAACAGCCACCGGCTGTGGATGAGTTGCCGGTAAGTGAATTCAGCGGAATAGTTGCCTTCATGGGTATGGGGCATTTCAGGCCAGACCCCTGCAATGATGAAGCGATAGGCCCGGCGCCTGGTAAGTTCCTTATACAGGCCGAATATTTGGCCGGGTCTCACGCCATTGATGTTTTCTTCCCAGGTCAGGCGGCTTGAGGTCTGAAAAAGCCAGTCATTCCCCATGGGACGGGACCAGCGCATTTCCGATGTTTCTATAAAGCCATCGTCCGTAAACCACGCCACCGTCTGGGTGAGGCGCATCCCCCAGGCGGAATAGGGGACGAAGACACTGCCCCGCAACCGTCCGAATAACTGGGACGGACTGCTGAAACGGACCCCCGCGTCCGAGGTGAGGCGCCGGCGCTCATTCTGTTTGATGATATAGCGAAGGGCCGTGTCGGGCTCCGAGTCGCTCGCCGCATTCGAAAGAGACTGCATGCTCCCGGCTTCTTCTGATTCAAAGGAATCGTCAATAACCAGTTGAAAGCGGTGTTTCAGGTGAGGCAGGGCGAGCCTGGCCTTGACATCCGTCAGAATGGAGGCGCCGTCATTTTCATGCCAGCGCAGGCCCGTTCCGAGCCTCAGGCGGGTGCGGCGGTTGTCGTCGTCCAGCCGCTCATCCCCGAAAAAATTGTCCATTCGTTCCACGGAATCAACAATGCCGGTGGATGCTTGTTTATGCCAGATTTCCCATTGGCCGGGGTCGGATAGCCGTTCCAACCACTTTCTTGTTTCGCTATCAGGTATCGGAGGCGCTTTTTCCTCCTGTTCAACCGGTGCTGGCGGTTTCTGCACGCTGTGAACCAGCCCGGCCGGAAAAACCGTCAACAGGAGCGGCAGAAAAAGGAAATATATTGCAACACCCTGTTTCTTATTTAAAAAGCAAAATTTCATAAGCATTTGATCAATTGACCGGATGAAATCTCCATATTCTGAAAAATGGTTTGAGGGAACTGAATGATTTCATTATATGATGGAAATACAAGATAGATGTTATTCAATTATTCCTTTTTCCCGCAACGCCTCCTGCGTCAGTTGCTGACGTATGGGCAGGTCTTTTTCATTACGGATTTCCATGTTCATTACGAAAAACCACACGTCATTTGCAGTTTCGACATAACCCACATACCATCCGGTTTGCGGGTTTGATCTTGCTGCCCAGCCTGTCTTGGCTCGCAGTGTAAACTTTGGCGTTTCCTCCACCAGCATGATTTGTCTTAGCGTTTCATAGGATGATGCGCTGAATGGGAGAGAGCGCTGATAAACCTTCTTGAGAAATTCCACTTGCTCTATTGCGCTGATTTCAAGGGAACCGTCAAGCCAGAATGTGGTTTCCATAAAAGGCTCGCACAACTCACCGTAAGCTGACTTGTGCAGATAATTTCGGTACTTGTCTGCGCCAACCCGACGTGCAAGCGCCTGAAAATACCAGACGCAGGAAACCTTGAATGCGCTTTCCAATGTCTGGTCACGGTTCCAATCCGGTAAATCGTAAGCATGCCCTTCCCACTTCAGCACATCGTTTTTTCCCGATATCGCCTTTTCTTCAAGCGAGATTAGCGTGTTAAGGATTTTGAAGGTGGAGGCTACCGGGAATCGGCGGTTGGCGCGGAGAGCGTTGTGGATGAACGTCTTCCCGCTGTGCAATGACGAGATGACAATTGTCCCGTCAACGCCGCTTTGGGCAAAGATTTTTGCAATGGCCTGATCTTCGGCAGCCGCGTTGGACGAAAACAGGAGGAATAAAATAATGAGTAATGGCTTTCGCATATTATGTGCGTCCGGATAAAAACTCATTCACCGCATTAAAAACAGATGCGCCGATTTGCCCCCGGACAATGCCATGAAGCGGATAGGCAATTTCCACATACTGTTTTTCCGGGATGTGGATCCGGTTAAAAATCATTTTTCCGGCCTTTGGGCTCACTTTGGGATCCTGGTTTCCTTGAACAACAAGCGCGGGAACAGCGATTTCCGGAAGGCCCTGATATACGGCCCGCATCAGGGCCTTCACCTGGTTGAAGGCGTGAATCGGGCACCGGTGATAATTGATTTCCGGGTTGTCCGGATGGTTTCGGGCAAAGGGTTTTTGAAGGGAATCGAGGTTTAAAATCCCGGCGGCCCGGTTCCATCGTTCCATGGTTTCGGAAAACTTTGATGACAGGCCGGAAAATTGCATGGGCGCGCTCACGGAGATGACGGCCCGGTATCTTTTCGGATGAAGGATGGCCTGGTGCAGGGCAAGCCCGCCGCCGGTGGAAAATCCGGCCACAATGACCTGTTCGGAGCAGGAGGCCAGAATCGCATATCCCCTTTCCACGGCATCCACCCAGTCCTCATAATTCCGGGAGGCAAGATCCAGGGCCGATGTGCCGTGACCCGCAAGACGAGGGGCGTAAACCGTATAGCCTTTGGAAAAAAGATTCTCCGCCCACTGCCTCACTTCATAAGGGGCGGCCATAAGACCATGAATGAGAAGGACTGCGTCGCGTGATTCGGGATGATGCAGAAGAAAGGGGACTCCGATGTCCGGTCCCTTGGTCTCGCCGGAAAGATAGTGCTTTTGATATTCGTTCCGGAAAAGAATTTCTTCCTGATCCAGAAGTTTTCCGCACGCGGGCGAGGGGCCGGATTCGGTCATGTCATGTCGATATCTATTTATATTATATGTATGCTTCCAGATAAACCCTGTAAATCATTGCATAATGAAGGGTTCCGCCCATCAGCACCATGATATGAAAGAGTTCATGGAAACTGAAAACACCCGGCACCAAGCGGGGCCGTTTAATGGCGTAAATCAGCCCGCCCAGGGTAAATGCAATGCCGCCGGTGATCAGGAGAATTTTTTGCGGTGAGGACATATTGGCCAAAATCTGACGCATGGGGAAAATCCCCAGCCAGCCCATGGCCAGATAAATGGCGGCGTAAAGGCTTCGGGGGGCTCTTGGGAAAAAAAGCTGGGAAATGACGCCGAAGCCTACAAGTCCCCATTGCAGTCCGATCATGGTCCAGCGCCAGGGGCCTTCCAGACAGAAATAACAGATTGGCGTATAAGTTCCCGCGATCATGAAGAATATGGCCAGGCGATCCATTCGCCGCCAGAACGAGACCTCGTTTTCCTCTCTTTTAAAGGCGTGGTAAAGGGAACTCGCGGAAAACAGAAAGACAATGGAAAGCCCGTATATCAAGGCGGTGATGATGGCCGGGGTTGATTCGCTGGCCACCCGGAACAGAAAAATCAGTCCTGCCAAGGATAGCGCAACCCCCGCCAGATGTGAATAAAAATTAAATATTTCCTGCGTCTTAATCCCCATAAATCCCCCAATGTCTGACCGTAATGATCGGTCAGACGTTAATTGTTTGTGATGCATTCTTCTTTTCCGGAAAAATAGGCCGGCAATGGCTTTCGTTGCGGAATATTGTGATATAACGTATCCGGAGCAAGAATCGCTGATATATTATTTTATTCTTCAAAACAAGGTAAAAATCAATCAATAGGATTGAAACAGGGACGCCCTTCATATTTTATATTTAATAAGCCCTTGAATTTTCCTGATCTCCATGCCTGATATGTTGAAGTTCAGGGTTATTCCATGACTTCTATCCGAACATCAATGACCCCGGCCTTTAAACCATCGATTTCCTTCATTGCTTTGTATGAAAGATCGATGACGCGGCCCCGCACAAAAGGGCCTCTGTCATTAACCCTCACAATAACGCTTTTATCGTTGGCAAGGTTTGTCACCCTGCAAATCGTTTCAAATGGTAATGTTTTATGGGCGCATGTTAATTGATTCTTGTCATAAATTTCTCCACTGGCTGTTGATTTTCCGTGATGCTTGTCGCCATAATATGACGCCTTACCGTAAATGGCTTTTCCATGGTAAACAGATGGCTGCGGCGGTTTTGGGGGCAAAATAGAACATCCAGTCAAAAAACTGAAGCAGCCCAAGGCAATTAACATGAGGATGGTTTTTTTTATGATTTTTTTTCCTGAAAAATTTCCTCGGAAAGAATAATCGCTTCCGAGACCTGGCGCATGGTTTTGCGGGAATCCATGCTGCGTTTCTGAATCCACCGGTAGGCCTCGTCGCCTTTGAAATTCCGGCTCTGCATCAATACTTCCTTGGCTTTTTCGATGAGTTTCCGGGATTCCAGTTCTTCCTGGATGACTTTGGTTTTGACCATCAGCTCGGTGTTCAGTATGGCCACCGCCGCCTGATTGGCCACGGTGGTGAGGGCGTTGATTTCGGTTTCCGAAAAATCATAGGGCTCGGAAGTGAAACAGTTCAGCACGCCCACGATTTTATTGTCTTTTAGTTTCAGCGGAATCCCCACCATGGACACCAGCCCGAGTTTCGCGGCCATTTCTTTTTCCTTGAAACGCTTGCTTCGTAGCACGTTTTTGATGGCAAGCGGCTTTTGGGATGTGGCCACAAACCCCACCACGCCTTCATCCAGACGCAGGGCCCGGTCCTTGACGTAGGCCGGTTCAATGGACTGGGTGGCCTTGAGCCGCATGATGGGCGGGGTTTCGGTTTCGTCGATGAGCCACAGGGAGCAGATTTCCGCACCCACCATTTTGGCGGTGAGCAACACGATGAGCTTGAGGAGATCCTCCAGAAACAGATCGGACGTCATGGCCCGGCTGATGTCCATGAGGGCCTTGATGGTTTTTTCGGGATTGGAATGGTCTGAATGCGGCATGGCTTGTTAATTCCGAATTAATGGAGCAAAAACATCTGCACAAACCGGGGATCAAGGGAGCCTGGCGACACCTCCGCCAGGTTGCGGGCGGTCTCTTCAAAAAGCCGTTCGAGAAAAAGCCCGAGGGCCTGGGACAGATCATGTTCCGGCTGGCCCGCTTGAACGGACAGCCATTTCAGAAAATCCGTTTTTTTCGAATCTTTGATCCGGTGTTTGGTCTTGTTTTTAATCCGGGGCTGTTTTTTGGCATCTTTTCCACTTTCCCAGAGGTCTTTCAGGAAGGGTTTAAAAAGATCCACGGGAATGGGCGCGAAAGGTTCCGGCAACCCGAGAACCTGCCTTGCCCACAGAGTCATGAGAAGGTTCTGGCAGGTCACCAGCCGGGCTTTGGGAAAATCCGCCGGGTGAATGGTCATTTTCGACAGCAGTTCATCACAGATCATGGCTTCTTTTAAGGCGCTCGCCACCAGCCGGATATCCTCAAGGGTTTCAAATTCCCGGTAAAGAATGCCGTTTTGATAATTATTATAATATTTGGGCCGCGGAATGAGTACTCCGCCGATGACGCCCGTGAGGTGTTCTCCCCAGAAATTCAAGGGAAGATGGTTTTTGGCGTACCAGGCGGTTTTTTCCCATTTTTTGGCCTGGATCCGGAGGTCCGCCGCCAATCCGTATCCGGTGCGGAACAGGTCGATGAGCGGATAGGTTTTGATCAATTGCACGTTTTGGTTGTGCTTGCCGTCCGGGTTTTCTTGTGACAGCCTTTCAAGTCCGATGCTGATATATCCGCAGGCTTTTTTCACAATGATTTCCAGATCCCGCCGGTTCCGGATCGGCTGCCCGTCCGCGGCGATGAGCTGATTGCAGACGCCCGCGAATTCCACCTGAAGCTGGTGGAGGATGTCATCCATCGTGATGCAACTTAATGCCTGGCTGAAAATGCTCGCGCCATCCAAAAGCGAGGCATGGTGGATGGGCGCGGGAACGATGCTCTCCGGGTCTTTGTGGGACAGAATTTTTTTGTCTCTTTTTTTCAACTGATCCGGACGAAGCGGCTGGTACACGCCCACGGCTTCATGAAAGGGCAGGAAGCCTTTTTCCGCCAGCCGGACATTTCTCATGCGGTAAGCCTCTTCCTCACTTTCTGATGGAATCACCTGGGCAGTCCGAAACAGGGTCTCCTGGAAAAGCAGATGATCCTGCCCGGCCAGAAGGTCCAGCATACGGGCCAGAAATTCCTTTTGCCTCGCCTTGACGCCCGGCGGGGCAGGCCGGTCATCCTCTTCATCCGGCAGGCGGATATAGAAGATATCGTCATAGGTCATATACCCATCGTCAAAATCCGACGGATCCTGGTCATGCTCACGGACAATGACTTCAATGGTATTAAACAAATAATATTCAATGAGTTCAGGATGCTCATCCATCGCCCACTCCACGAACCGCTGGGGCGCGGCGGTGAGCAGCAGGTTGAGCCACCCGGTGAGGGCATGAAAATCGATCCGGTCTCTGGTCCAGGTCTCCACGTCCAGCATGTATTCCCACTGGCGGCTTGACGCCAGCGCAATGACTTCCCTGGCGTCTTCCGAGCCGATATCATGAACCAGAAAAAATAGATCCTCTTCGGCAAAGGAATGGACCAGGGCTGCCGGTTGGGGATGCTCCAGAATGGCATCAAGCGCTCGTGCGGCCGGAAGCGCAAGCACTTGTTTCCGGTTCTGATAGAGGGCGTCTATGCGTTTTAGGTGGTTCTGCTGCTCGGTGATATCGTTATTCGTATTCATTGCGCCGGTATTTTATTTAGGGATTTTGGTTAATATTTCCATTATCTTAGCATGGTTTTGGGTGTTTTCAATCTTTTTCCGTTAGCATTTTGTCCTTATGTTGAATACGGAGGCTTTTAATAAAATCAGCAGGCCCGGAATCGCCATCAGGGCGCAGGCGACAAAGAACGCTTCCCACCCCAAAAATTTGACCGCATACCCGGTGGGGGCCGAGGCGATGACCCGGGGGATGCCCATGAGACTGCTCAAGAGCGCGTACTGGGTGGCCGTGAACCGGCGGTCGGTCATCATGGCCATGAACGCCACAAAGGCGGCGGTGCCCATGCCGGAGGTCAGGTTTTCAAACGCGATAACGCTGGCCAGGGCCGGAATGCTGTGCCCCAAATGTGCCAGGATCGCAAAGCAGGCGGTGGAAAGGGCCTGAAAAATACCGAACACCCAGAGGCTGGCGTACATGCCGATTTTCAATGTCGTTATCCCGCCGATCAGGGCCCCGGCAATGGTGGCCCAGAAACCAAAAATTTTGACCACCGCGCCGATTTCGGTATTTGAAAATCCGATGTCCAGATAAAAAGGCGTGGTCATGGCCGAAGCCATGGCGTCGCCAATTTTGTACATCAGGATAAACGCCAGAATCCATATTGCGCCGTCTCTTTGGAAATATTCCACCAGGGGTTCCACCACGGCTGCTTTTATGCTGGTGGGCGGCGTCCCGGCTATTTTCGGCTCCCGGGCGAACAGGGTGGTGAGAATGCCCGGCACCAGGCAGCAGGCCATGAATAGATACACCAGGGAAAACGGCAGGTGATCGGCCAGAATCAATCCTCCGCCCCCGGCCAGCAACATGCCGATGCGGTAACCGTTGATATACAGGGAAGAGGCGAATCCTAGTTCGGTGTCCGGGATGTCCTCCCGGCGAAAGGCGTCCGCCACGATGTCCTGGGACGCGCTGAAAAACGTCACCAGCAAGGCCGCGAACGCCATGATTCCCGGATGATCGGCCGGACTTGTCAGCCCCAGGCCGATGATGGAGAGCATCAGGAGTGTTTGCGCGATGATGAGCCAGCCCCGGCGGCGGCCGAAAATCGGAATCACATACCGGTCCAGCACCGGGGCCCAGACGAATTTCAGGGTATAGGGCAGGCCAACCAGGGTCATCATGCCGATGACGGCGAGATCCACGCCTTCGGTTTTCATCCACGCCTGAAGCACGGTGATGGTGAGCATGAGCGGCACGCCGCAGGAAAAGCCCATGAGCAGGGCCACCAGCATCCGGGGGCTGAAGATGATGCGAAGGGTGCTGGGTTGGCTGGAGAGTTGAGACATAGTGCCTGGTTTTTTATTTAATTACGAATTACGAATGGGGAATTACGAATTGAGGCATTAAAAATCATTTTTAAGTCCTTCATTCGTAATTCGTAATTGGTCGTTCATAATTGATTTTATTCCCGATTTCCGGGATACGTTGCAGCGATCACTTCTTCCAAAGGCCGCTTGGGAACATGGTGCACCCCGGTATCATCCCGCCAGTACCGGATATTGCCGTCATGGTCGGCGGTGGATTCAATGGCGATGGTTTCAGCGGGTTCTCCCAGGGCAATGACCAGTTCGATCTTGAAATGCGGGGGGGTGGATAAGGCTTCCTTCAGCCGATCCTTGTTGACGGCCCCGATAAAGCAGCCAGCCAGGCCTTTTTCGGTTGCTCCCAGCAGGATGCTCTGGCCCGCGATGCCGTGATCGCACCAATAATCGTTGCTGATGCGGGTGTCCACGAGAATAATGATATAGGCGGCGGGCCGCTCACCGGGTCCGGGTCCGGGCCAGTCCTTGAGGTAGGCGGCCCAGGCCAGGCAGGGAAAAATTTTTTCGTTCACGGCCGGATCCGCGGACAGGATGTATTTCAGCGGCTGGCGATTGGCGGCGGAGGCCGATAGCCTTCCCAGGTCCACCAGGGATTTCAGGGTTTCCAGGGACACGGGCCGGTTTTCATGAAATCTCCGGCAGCTTCGGGTCTTTCGGACAAGATCGGCGATCATGGCTACTCCTTGCAGGCAAATTTTTCAACAACTGGCATTTGCAGGTCGATCCATTTAAGAATCTTTTCAAATTCCTCTTTGAATTCCATTAATGCCTTGCCCCGGTGACTCACATGGCTTTTTTCCTCCCGGCTGAGCTGGGCGAAGGTTTTGCCGAAGGCCGGAAAATAAAACAGGGGGTCATAGCCGAAACCATTAGAACCACGTGGCTCGTCGATGATCACCCCGTCGCAGGAACCTTCGTAGGTCAGGGCCGCGCCAGTGGGAATCGCAAGTGAAATGAAGCATTTAAAGGAGGCGTTCCGGTTTTTTACACCTTTCAGATTTTGAAGCAGCAGGGCACAGTTTTCCGCATCCGTTGCGTTTTCGCCCGCGTACCGGGCCGAAACAACGCCGGGTGCGCCATCCAGCGCTTCCACGCACAGACCGGAGTCATCCGCAAGGGCCGGAACGCCCAGAACCCGGGCCGTGAAGCTGGATTTTTTATAGGCGTTTTCTTCAAAGGTTTCGCCGTCTTCTTCCACTTCCGGAATGGGGCCGAAATCGTCCAGATTCTTGATGGTGATGGGGAAATCTTTGAGCATATCGCGAATTTCTGATGTTTTATTTTGGTTTCGGGTGGCGATAACGATGGTGAGTGGTGTGTCCATAGGGGTTGGAACCTTCGGATTTTAAAATTTTTATTTGGCTGCCGGGATGCTATATAGCGAAAGCATGCGGCGTTGTAAAGAAATTGAAAAGAAAAAAGCAAGAATTCGTGGATTCATCCGAGGAAACCATAAAAGGTTTTTGGATGGGGGCGTGAGGATCGTCTATGCCGGAAAAATGATTCCGCGCAGAGACGCTGAAATCCAGAGGATAATGCCGTCAAAAGATGCGAAACCTCTACGCATCAGCGTCTCTGCGGGAGAGAGAAAACAAGGCGGGTCAGAAACCGGTTCCTTTTTTCACTTTTTTCCCGCCGGTGCTGCAATAATCATGAATCACGCTGGCCGCGACATTGAATTCCTCAGGGTTCAGCCGCCCGTATTCTTCCGTCAGCTCTTTGGCCATTTCCCTGGTTTCAATCTCACCTCGCTGAAACAAACGCCGGGCGATTAATGCTTTAAATCCGGGAATGGAATTATAGCAGCGGTCCGAATTCAGGAGCCTCTTTTTTAAAACAAAGACCCTTTTTTCGTATTCGGTCATTTTTTTCTGCAATTTATCCCGGATAACATGGTCATCGGGAAGAATGATGCGAAAAGTCTTGATCATGGGCGTATCCTTGAATTGTAAAACCAATTTTAAAAAAAATTATCAGGGGGAAAAATTGGAATCAAGCAGAAAAACAGAAACGATGTTCATGTAAAAGAAAAACGTTTAATATGCTTGATAATTTTTTTTTGGCAGGGGTTTCGTTTGCCGGACTCTTTGGGCAAGAAAACCCTTTACACCAAAAAACGGGCTGATATATTAAATCCTTTAAAAATGGTTTAAGAAAGTCACGAAGCTATTAACACTCGGTGTAAGGAAATAAAAGATGCATAAACTGTTAGTGGATCAACCGGGCAAAAAATTGTTTCTTCTGGGAAACGAGGCCATCGCCCGCGGGGCCGTTGAGGCGGGGCTGGCGTTCGCCTCCACCTATCCGGGCACGCCCTCGTCGGAAATTTCGCTGGCCTTTTTTCAGATGGCGAGGGAAAGCGATCTCTATTTTGAATATTCCACCAACGAAAAGGTGGCCCTGGAAGTGGCCGCCGCCGCCGCCAACGCCGGGGTGCGCAGCATGTGCGTGATGAAGCACGTGGGCATGAACGTGGCGGCGGACGCCCTCATGACCCTGGCATACGTGGGGGTGAGGGGCGGGCTGGTGATTTTGACGGCGGACGATCCGTTCATGTTTTCCAGCCAGAACGAGCAGGACAACCGGTATTACGGCAAGCTCGCGGGCCTGCCCATCCTGGAGCCGTCCTCCGCCGAGGAAGCAAAGGAAATGATGGCTTATGCCTTTGATTTATCGGAAAAACTCCAGGAGCCGGTTATTTTCCGCACCACCACCCGGCTGAACCATTCCACGGCCCCGGTGATTTTAGGTGAGATCAAAAAACCCGTCACCAAGGGCGATTTTCCCCGTGACCCCTTTAATTATGTGACGGTGCCAGCGGTTTCTCGCAAACTCCATGTCAAGCTCCTGAAAAATCTTGAAACCGCCGAAACCCTGGCGGGTGAATCGCCTTATAATTTTATTGAGGGGAATGGCCGTTTCGGGGTGATCTGCAACGGTGTCAGTTATAATTACGTGACGGACGCGGTCCGGGAGCTGGGGCTGGGCAATCAGGCAAAAATTTTGCGAATCGGTTTTTCCCATCCCCTGCCGGGCAATTTGATCAAGTCCTTTATTAAGGATTGCGACAAGGTGCTGGTGGTGGAAGAAGGCGAGCCGTTCATGGAGGAGGCTGTCCGGTCATTCGCTCAGGAAATCGGATACACCCGGCCCATTCAGGGAAAGGGGCCGGAGCTGTTTTCGCGGCTGTTTGAATTTGATCCGGCCATGGTGCGGCAGGTCATGGCGGCCTATTTTGGCGCGCCGTACACGCCTCCGGCCCGGCTTGATCTTTCCGATGTGCCGGAACTGCCCCAGCGGCCCCCGAACCTTTGCGCGGGCTGTTCCCATAGGGCCATGTTTTACGCCGTGAACCAGGCCACCCAAGGGCTGGCCACCATCCGGACCACGGACATCGGGTGCTATACCCTGGGATTTCTGCCGCCGCTTTCCGCAGGTGATTTTCTTATCTGCATGGGATCATCCGTCAGCACTGGCTGCGGGTTTTCAAAGACCATCAACAAGCCCGTAATTTCCTTTATCGGCGATTCCACGTTTTTTCATTCCGGCATGCCGGGTCTCGTGAACGCGGTCTTTAATAATCATAATATTACATTGATTATACTGGACAATCACATCACGGCCATGACCGGCCACCAGCCCCATCCGGGGGTGGACATGAAGGCCATGAATTTTGACGGCTATGGACGGGTTTCCATTGAAGCGGTGGTCCGGGGTATCGGCGTTGAGCATATCAGCATCATCAAACCCTATAACATAAAGAAAAGCATTGCCGCGGTGAAAGAGGCCATTGACCACAAGGGGGTTTCCGTGATCATCGCCCAGCAGGGGTGCGTGCTGTTTGAGCGCAGCCTGAAAAAGCCGGGCGGAAAACCTTTTTATGTGAGCGACCGGTGCAAAAATCACCGGAACTGCATCAATGATTTGGGGTGCCCGGCGTTTTTTGTGGAAAATGATAAGGTCCGCATTAACCCGAACCAATGCTCGGGATGCGGGGTCTGCGCCCAGATTTGTCCGGAACACGCGATACTGCCTTTAAAATAAGATATAAAATGATTGGAAAATAATATGGATATCACACGATTGATCATAGTGGCGGTGGGAGGACAGGGCAACCTCCTGTCCTCCAGGGTGCTGGGGGAGGCGGCCTGCCGCTTAGACATACCGGTGCGCATGAGCGAAATCCACGGCATGGCCCAGCGGGGCGGGGTGGTGGAATCCGCCATGATTTTTGGGGACGCCCAAAGCGCCATTATTTCCGACGGCGAGGCCGACCTGTTTCTGGCGTTTGAGCCTTTGGAAGCCTTGCGGGCCATTGGCCGGTGCAACGCGACCACCACCGTCATCACCAATACCACGCCGCTGCCGCCGTTCACCGCCGCCATCGGCAAGGGAAAATACCCGGATATGGAAACGATTTTGAACCTGATCCGCGCCAAGACCGGGCGGCTCATCACCCTGGACGCCCATGCCCTGGCGCGGGAAGCGGGCAATGAATTGTCCGTGAACATGGTGCTGCTGGGCGCGCTGATTGAAACCGGCAAACTGCCGGTCACCCCGGAAAGCATTCACGAAGCCATTGCCGAATCAACGAAAAAGGCCTTTGTGGACACCAATATACGGGCGTTTGAACTGGGACGAGGGGCGGTGAGGTAATGCCGGTGATGGTGAAACAAATATAACGAATCAGGTCAGTCGACTAAAGGCTGAAGACCGAAGGGTGTAAGGAATGGGCTTATTTTAAAAAATGATCCAGGCCGACCGTCCTCCAGCCTTCAGCCTAAACTCCTTCAGCCTGCTCTTCCAACAGCCCCTTCAACTCCCGCTCAAAAATCCGCTCCTGCTCATCCAGAATTTCATTTAGGATCGCGATGGTGGTCATGGGGTTCATGATGACGCTTCTTAAGACCACGATGGCGTCATCCGGATTATTGTCCCGCAGGATGGTGGTGCGGGAGACAAAGCTTGCACCCGCTTCCCGCTGGATGCGCTGAAGCCTTCGGTTGACGGTATTGAGTTTTTCGTTAATGATCCGCCGCTGATCGCTATCGGCGGTTTTCAGAAGCGCCTTTATTTCCGGCGGGCAGATGCGGTAGGTCAAAATATTGAGCACCGGCGGGGTAATGAGCTCAAACAGATCTCTTTTTTTGATTTCTTTCGCAAACGCGGCGGCGGTTTCGATGCCGTGGTCAATAAGAAGCGCGTATCCTTTCGCCCCCATGATTTTTAGAGCGGAATCCAGAATCAGGGAATTGGCCTCCCTTGAGCCGGACAGGGTTTTGATGCCCAGATCCACGGAACCCATGCGGTTCACATAATTGGAATGGTAGGCGATGACATTCAGGGCGGCCGGGTCTTTTAGGTAGAGCATACCGCAGCTCATGGGCATGTAAAACTGCTTGTGGCCGTCGATGGTCACGGAGTCCGCGAGGCTGATGCCATCAAGCAGATGCCGGTATTTTTTGGAAAATAAGGTGGGGCCGCCCCAGGCTGCGTCCACATGAAAATGGGCGCCCACGCGATGGCTGATTTCCGCCAGCTCCTCCAACGGATCCACGGTGCCGGTTTCCGTGGCCCCCGCCACCCCCACGATGGCCATGATGCATGTTCGGGGCTCTTCGGTTTGCAGCCTCCGAATCGTCCGCTTCAGGTGGGGCAGATCGATGCGGTTGTTTTTGCCGATATCGATGGGAATGACGTTTTCATTGCCGATGCCCAGGACACCGGCGGCTTTTCGAAGTGAATAATGGCCCCTGCGGGATACCAGGACGACGCAGCGGTCAATGTCCCAGGCCCGGTAGGCGGCGGCAATGCCTTCGGCCTCGACGCCCTTAAAACCGTCTTTTGGCTTAAACTTGGTGTTTCTGGCGGCCCACATGGCCGTCAGGTTGGCGGTGGTGCCGCCTTCCACAAAAACCCCCAGCGTAGAGTCCGCGTTTTGAACGTGCTGCTGGTAAAATGCCTCGGTGTTATTGTAAATCACCCGGTGAATTTTGGCGATCACCTGTTTTTCCACAACCGACACCACTTTGGAGGTTTCCAGCTTCACCACGTTCTGGTTCAGGGCCGAGACAATGGTTTTAAGGTGGACCATGAAAAAAGGAATGGCGGATGTCATGTGGCCCACAAAATAAGGGGATGACACATTCACCGCGTGGGGCGCGATTTCCTTGATCAGGCAGGTGATGACGTCCGCGAGTTTCTTTTCCGGATTTTCATTGATAACGGTGTCCGTGAACCGTTCGGACAGGTCTTTCAGGCTGGCGGCTTCGGTGATGCCCACATTTTTTTTTAAAAAATCATTCAGGCCGTAGAGAATCTGATCCATATATTTGATCAGGGTGGCCCGGGACGCTCGGCCTTTCGGACAGATAAAAACCCGGAATAACCGGTCCCAGTCAGCGACCAGATCGGCGTGTCCCGGATGGGGCTGTTTTTGTATGGCGATTTGTTGGTTCATATGTCCAGCGCGGATGATGGTTTGTTGGCCTTAAAAAACGCGGGCATCTTTTTATTTTGTAAAGGGCTGTTTGACCATCAATTGGTAGAAAAGTCAATCAATTCCTGAGTATGGGCAACCGCCGGGAAAATTCCTGGTCGTGATTCACGTTCATGTGGCGGCGGAATGAGCAAGTCCATCCGCTGAATCGCTGGGTTTTGTATTCAAATTTCATCTTTTATTCTTAAATATAAATTACTATAATTATTTTAAATCGATTGTTTTATGGAAAACGGTTTTGGTAGAATCAACGCAACCCGGATAATGGTTGCCATTTTCTGGCGGTTTGACCACGGCCCTTTTAATTGATTGTTTTTTTACGTTAAAAATCAAAGGAGAGGCATCATGAAAACCCCTCAGGCCAAAAATTTTCGTTTTTTTCTCATTGCCGCGTTTCTGGCCGCCGTGCTGGCCATTGCCGGGTGCAATGACAGCGAGAGCAGCAAGTCCAGCGCCAATGTGTCCAGTTTTGCGTCCGACGAGGCGCTGGCATCCTATCTGAAGGAGCAGTATGCTGGAAGTGCGACCCCGTCCCCGGTTCGTTATTATATGATGGAAGCCGATGCCGCAGCCCCGGAGGCCGGCGGCGACAAGGGCTTTTCAGGAACCAATATCCAGGAATCGGGCGTGGATGAATCCGATGTGGTGAAAACAGACGGCGACTATCTGTATGTGGCAAACAATAGCGATGTGCGGATTGTTTCCGCAAGGCCTGCGGAATCCATGAACGTGGCGGGTTATGTAAAAGCCGCGGGCTTTATCGATTCCATTTATCTTTATGACGGCAAGCTGGTGGTGCTCTACCGGCCGTCCAGAAATGGGGATGATCCCATTGTTTACCGGGATGAAGAAAAGATCAGCGTGGGCATGCCCTACTGGATTCCGTATCAGGAAAAAACCGGGATACTGATCGTGGACGTGGGCAATCCGGCAAATCCCAAAACCATCAAGGACATTCAGGTGGACGGCTACCTGCTGTCCTCCCGGATCACCGGCGGCAAGCTTCATGTGGTGGCGCAGTATCTGCCCGACCTGCCGCCCCTTGAAATCTGGTATGACGGATCGGAAACCGGAAAGGAAGCGGTGATCGAAGCCAACAATAAGCTTCTGGCCCCCCTGACCCTGGATGATTTTATGCCGGAATATACGGTTTGTGACGCGGAAGGCGCAGTGGTCGATAAAGGCCGGGCCGTGGCCACGGAAGATTTTATCCGGCCGCCTGATGCCAACGGCGGCACCATGGTTTCCATTATCACCGTCGACATGGAAAACCCAGAGAATGATTTCGTCAGCGCCGGATTTATCGCCGATGCGCACAATGTCTATGCATCCACCGATTCACTCTATCTGGTTTCCACCATTTATCATTACGAGGATGTGGAAAAACCGGGGGATGGTGTGGCTGATGACGGCAACGGATTTGTGGCCGAGTGGACCGATCCGACTTTTGAAACCCGGATTTACAAGTTCGACCTGGGCGATGCGGTCACATTTTCGGCGGAAGGCCGGGTGGACGGCGAAATTTTAAACCAGTTTTCTTTAGGAGAATATGAAGGCGTTCTCCGGATCGCCACCACCACGGGCAACACCTGGGAGGGGAATTCCAGGAATAATGTGTTCTGCGTCAAAAGCAACGGCGACAAGCTGGAGGTCATCGGCGGCATCCGGGATTTGGCGCCGGGCGAACGCCTCTATTCTGCCCGGTTTGTTGGCGAAAGAGGGTATCTTGTGACCTTTGTCCAGGTGGACCCGTTGTTTACCCTGGATCTGTCCGATCCCACAAATCCAGTGGTTGCGGGCGAACTGAAGGTGCCGGGTTATTCCACGTATCTCCATCCCTTAAACGAGAATTACTTGCTTTCCGTCGGACAGGACACGGTTGTGGAAGACGGCATTGTCCGGAACGGCGGCATGCAGCTCTCCATTTTTGATGTTTCTGATTTCAGCAATCCCAAACTCCTTCATACCGCAAAAATCGGGGATACCGGCACCTATTCCGAAGCCATGTACAATCACAAGGCCCTCACTTTCTGGCCGGAACAGAACCTGCTGGCCCTGCCGGTGAACGAATACGCCGTTACGCCTTCGGAAAACGGGGATGTTTGGGAAAACACCTTTAACGGAATGGTGGTCTATCATCTGACCGATGATTATGATTTTGAGATGCTTGGCCGGATGAATCTGTATACTTATGATGAGACGGACACCACTTACTACTATCCGTCCTGGTACCGGGGCGTGTTTATCGGGGATTATTTTTACGGCATGACCTCTCGCACGGTCAAGGCCGGGCCGGTGGTTAATATCAAGGAGCCTTTCATCAAGCTTGATCTGATGGAATAAGGAAGCGGGAATTGATTATCGTTTCGGCCATTATCATGTCGCGAAAGAATCGCGACCTACGATTTCACCATCTTGGCACCCGCCGGTAGGCCGGGATTCATATCCCGGCGGCGGATGCAATTGGCCGAAATCAGGATCAAGGCCACGAATCATTATGGCCGAGAAGATGATTCAACCCGAAAAACGTAAAAACATCCCATCCCCAACCGGAATCATCCTTTGCTGACCTTGCCTATTGAAACCATCAATTTTAATGGGCAAGGTCAATCTATCCCATCGAATTACAACAAGAAGTCCACTCACGCAAAAAATTGTGTTTACGAGTGCATCCTCATCGGATAGAATGGTTATCGGCTAATCCGATCGGTGTGGTTCTTTTTACATGATGGTGTAACCCCTTATGAAACAAGGAGTCAATGCTCATGAACACGACAAAAGCAATGGCTATGGCGGTTTTATTCTGTTTCATGTTGGTGATGCCTTTATCTGTTTCGGCCTGGCCGGTGCCGGACACCGGACAGACCGAGTGTTATGACACTGACGGAAACGTGTTGAATCCCTGCCCAATAGAGGGAGGGGCTTTTTACGGGCAGGATGCTTCCTATACCATCAATCCCATGTCCTATACCAAACTGGATGCGGATGGGAACGAATCGGAGCCTCTATCGAAGCTCTGGTCAATGGTGCGGGACAATGTCACCGGCCTGATATGGGAAAATAAGCAGGCTTTGGACGGCGAAAAAAATTACGCCAACCCCCATGACGCGGACAATACCTATACCTGGTATGATTCCAACCCGGCGACAAACGGAGGAGATGCTGGTGCGCCCGGGAATGGGATCACCACCTTTGACACGGAGCAATTCATCAACGCCCTGAATCTTGCCAATTACGGCGGTTATCATGACTGGCGGATGCCGACCATCAAAGAGCTGGCTTCCATCGTCAATTACAGCATTCCAGATCCCGGCCCCACCATCAATACCACGTATTTTCCCAACACCCAGGCGTCTTACTACTGGTCGTCTACTACCTATGCCAACTATACCAGCTACGCGTGGATCATGGGCTTCGACTACGGCAGTGGCGGCAACGACGTTAAGGACGACTACTTCTATGTCCGGGCCGTGCGCGGTGGACAGTCCAGGTCATTGAATCATTTGGTTATTAACGGCGACGGAACCGTTACGGATACGGACATCGGCCTCATGTGGCAGCAGCGTACACTGGATAATACCATGACATGGGAAGAGGCCTTGTCATCCTGTGAAACTTCAAATCTGGCGGGTTATACGGACTGGCGCCTGCCCGCCAAAAAAGAACTGCAAAGCCTGGTGAATTACAGCCGTTTTAATCCGGCAATTAATATCACGTATTTTCCGGATACGGCCGCGTCCTGGTACTGGTCGTCTACTACCTACGCGGACTATACCCTCGGCGCGTGGGGCGTGGACTTCGGCAGCGGCGACGACGGCGGCAGCAGTAAGGGCAGTAGCGGTTACGTTCGTGCCGTTCGAGGCGGACAGGCTGGGTCATTGGGCTATTTGGTTATTTCGGGCCCAAAACAGGCGTCTTCATGGAATAGCGGCGCGGTCACGCCCATCCGCTGGAACATCGTCGGGCTGGGAACCAAAGTGAAAATTTCCCTGTCCCGCCAGGGCGGAAAGAACGGCACATTTGAAACCCTCATAGCAAGCACCCCAAACGATGGTCAATATTACTGGATCGTCACCGGGGCAGGTTCCGTTAACTGCGTCATCAAAATCGAACAGACGTACTATTCGGCCTACTGGGCCACGGAAGGGCTGTTTGTGATTAAAGGCCCGGTGAACCCGGGTATATTTCTTTTATTATTGGAATAGCGGAATGGGTCAATTGCCGGGTAAGAAACCCGGCCTACGGATCGTAGGTCGGGATTCTTTCCCGACAATAAATCTTCCCTTACAAAGGGAGCAGGAGCATAGCCGCCATGCAATCAGTAAAAATCAGTTTTTTGCCCTAACGGGGTTGCGTAACATTCCTATAAATCGTCCATATCCGGCCGCAACCCCGTTGGGATTGGGGGGATGTTCGCCGGTGATCCCAGAGTAGCGGCGTTGCCGCAACCCTGGGCTATGATACGGAATCCCGTTGGGATTCGATAAGGAATGGCGGATGTCATGCGGCCCACAAAATAAGGGGATGACACATTCACCGCATGGGGCGCGATTTTCTTGATCAGGCAGGTGATGACATCCGCGAGTTTCGTTTCCGGATTTTCATTAATGACGGTGTCCGTGAATCGCTCGGACAGATCCTTGAAATTTTTACCTTAAGTCAATGACATTGAGTGAATTCATGCTTCCGGACCATCAGGCGGTGCCGGGCATTGCCCGGTTAATCAATATAACAGGTGACAGGTTTGCAGGAAAGAGTGCGTCTTTGATCCGTCTGGATGAAGCGGAACTGCTGGAAATTGTATCCAACCGATTGTCATTAAAGGATTTTGGCGACCCGTATTTTCGCGAAGGCTTAAACCGGTTCATCGATTCGGTGAAACAGGATGCGAACCTGACATTTCTGGGCCGGGTGCTCCAGCGGGGGGCCATTGAAAGAAGCCTGGAAAACCGGCTGAAATTTATTGATTATCAGAAGAAGCGCCCGGATGTGTTTACCAGAGAACTCATTCCGCCCATCATTGTGATGGGTCTGCCCCGGTCCGGCACCACGTTTTTTCATCGCCTGCTGGCCCAGGACGGGCGAAACCGAGGCCTGTATTTCTGGGAGCTGACCCATCCCATCCCGCCCATCGAGGCCCCTGACCTTCGAAAATTCACCGCCAAGCTTGAATACAACCTGTTCCGGCGTCTCACCAAACAGTTTGACCATATTCATGTGATCCGGGACACGGAATATGAGGAATGCATTTTCTTGATGACCCTGACGTTTCAAAGCGGCGCTTACTGGATGCTGGCTCCGGTATATTCCTATGCCCGGTGGTGCATGGGCAGCGACCGGCTCAAAAGCTATGGGGAGTATGTGCGGTTATTAAAACTATTTCAGGCCCAGACCCCGGACCGCCGGCTGGTTTTGAAGGCCCCGGCCCATACCGGCTCCCTCAATGAAATCCTGCGGCTGATGCCGGATGCGATTCTGGTCCAGACCCACCGCCATCCGGTGGATGTGTGTAACAGCGTCAACAGTCTGGTGTATTTTGCCCATTGCAATGTGGTCAGGCGTCTGGATGTCCGGAAGGTTGCTGAATATGATGTGGACATGCTGGATGAGGAACTCCGCCGCAATCTGTTTTCTAGAAAATACCACGGCATCAAGGTTCATGACATTTTATATGAAGAATTGCTATCCGATCCGCTGTCGGTGGTGAAAAACCTTTACAATCGTCACGGCATCGAATTTGGCCCTGGGGTGGAAGCGCGCATGAAGGCGTTTATTGAAAGTAATCCCCAGCATAAACACGGTAAACATCGTTATTGCTCCGCCGATTTCGGCATGACGGACGCGCAGATTACGGACCGGTTTGAAGAATATATGGATCTGTTCGGATATAAGAACAGGTAAGAAAAGCGGGCCATGATTATTTTGCCGTCCACCGGGAGGGCTTTGCAGCCTTCCTTTCTGTTCTGGCTGCTGCCGGATATGGGCCTTAAACATCGAAAAAATAGACGATTTCACATCCCATACTCCGCCCGCGCGATGAGTTCCATCTGCATGTCCCGGTTCAGGGTCACGAAATAGGCGTTGTATCCTGATATTCGCACCAGCAGATTCCGGTAGTTTTCCGGGTGGGCCATGGCGTCCTTTAAGGTTTCCGAAGTCACCACGTTGAGCTGCATCTGCATGCCCCCCAGGTCGAAATAGGTTTTCACATACGCAAACATGTCGGCCACGGTTTTTTCCCGCGAATCCCCCCCGCCCGGCGCGATCTTCACATTAAAGGCCATGTTGTTGTTGATGTTTTTTGGATCAAGGCTTGCCACGTCCCGGATATTGTCCAACAGGTTTTTGGAGGCGTTCGGCTCCGGCGTCAGTCCGGGCGTGAACGCCTTGCCCCGGAGCCGTCCCGAGGGCAGCGCACCGGTGAACGTGCCGTAGGCCACATGGTTGGACATGGACCAGAACCCCACCGTGTATTTGCCGCCGCGATAGTGGGGTTTTGCGCCGTAATAATCGTGGGCGAATTTGGCGATGCGGTCGGCCATTTCAACTGCTTCCTTGGAACCGGAACCGAAGAGCGGCACTTTTTTTTGCACCATCGCAAGCAGGGCCGCATGGTTTTCAAAATTTTCGTCCACTGCTTTTTTGAGAGCCGAAAGTGTGGTTTTTTTCTGTTCGTAAACCAGCTTTTTGATCACCATCAGCGAATCCGTGATATCCGCAAGCCCGATGAGGGCGGCCCCGGAGCTGTTGTATCTGGCCCCGCCTTTTGTGACATCCCGGCCGGACGCGATGCACCCGTCAATGAGGGAAGACAGGAGTGCCGTGGGGCGTAACTGCTGGTGGGCTTTGGCCAAAAGATGATTGTATTCAATGGACTGGTCGATGATAAAGGCAAACTGGTTGGTGAATGCGTTAAAAAAGTCGTCGAAGGCCGGAAACGGATCATTGGTGTCGCGGGCCGTGTCGATGATGCCCGTATCCGGCCCGAATTTCCATCCCAGCAGGGGATGGGCGCCGTTGTTTAATGCCATTTCCAGGGCCGCCACCATGTTCATCATCTGAAAATTGGTGTGCCCGATGTGCTTGCCGGACAGGGTGGGTTCCACGCACCCGGTGGCCGACCAGTTGCGCAGATCCTCAATGGGATAGTGAAATTCTTCCAGAGATGCCATCACCGCAAGATCATTGTGCAGGGAAGGCGTGGCCGCAGTGATGAGATTGACCTCGCACAGGCGTTTCAGATAGGCGCCGGAGTTGATGCCCGGATGGAACCGCGCATTGACGTTGGGGTCGCGGATGGACAGCATTTCCGTGACTTTCAGGAAAATATAGGTCATGTCGCAGACCCCGTCCCCGCCTTCCGGTGTCACGCCGCCCAGGGTGATGGCCTGGTCCGAGGAACTGCCGCCGAACACCCAGTTGGCGATGTCCGGGGTGAGCGGCAAATGGTCGGTGCAGCGCATGTAAAAACAGCCGATGAGCTCCACCGCGTGTTTGATATACTCCCGTTTTTCCTTATCGGTGGTCAGCTTTTCCATGTCCGCCGCAAAATAGGGCTGGAGCCACTGGTCAAGCCGCCCCAGGGAGAGCCCGGCGTTGGTGCTTTCCGTATGCAGCCCCACCCAAGCGATCCAGATAGCGTTTACCGCCTCGTCCAGGGTCCGGGCCGGATGCTCCGGCACTTGTTCGCACACTGCCGAAAGGTGCGACAATTCCGCCTTGCGTGCCGGATTGGTTTCGGCGGCAGCGGACGCTTCGGCATGGCGGGCCAAATTCCGGCCGTAGGCTGTCAGCCCTTCCAGGCAGAGGATCATGGCCGTAAGGGTGGCGTGTTCATCGGTGTTTGCCTCAGCCAATGCGAGCTTCTCCCGGATTTCAGTCATGACGCCGCTGGTCCCCAGGCCCAGGATCTTTGGAAAATCCGGAATGGTGTGAGAAATGGTCACGGTTTTCCAGGTGAAATAAATGGCGAACCGGTCGTCAATCTGCTGGCACAGGGGATTGTGGTATGTGTCCCGCACCCATTCCTTGAAATTGCGTCTGGCCCAGTAGGGGAACACTTCATGATGCAGAATATCCAGGGCCTCCGGGGACACGTCGCAGGGATTCAAGGTCCGGTGTGGCACGGTGAGCAGTTCCCCCCAGATCATGGTGCCGTGGCCTTCGGGGTAGACCACCGCGCCAATATCTTTTGTGGTGGTGGTTCCGGCAATGAGGTCGTTTTTCCGGATCAGGGGCTGCCGGTTTTCCATGAGGTATTTGTAGCTCCGGGCTTTTCGCAAGGCCGGGTGCCAGGGCCTGCCGTCCGGATCAACGTCAAAACCGTTTGCCTTGTGCCAGTCCGTCACCAGCTTGGGCAATTCCGGACAGATTTCCGGTTTGATGGTGAAATGGTCGTCCAGAAACTGTTTCAACCTCGGGAAATCATCCAGGCAGAAGCCGGAGAGATAAGGGTCTTCCAGAAACCGGACATTCGGATCCCGGGTGTCGCAGCGCATTCGACTGGCAAACCGGTTTTTCATGCCCTCGCTCAACTGGGTTTTTGCGGTTGGCGCATTTTTAAGCAGCGCTTTTCTGAAAACCGTGCGCTCCTTATCCATGAGTTTTTTTTGCTTGGCGTGGAGCAGCAGGGAAAGCAGAAAGAAAAAGAGGTTGAGATACGTGGCGTTGCCGGATGGCGTGACCTGGCCTTGCAGCACCATGAAAATCTGTTCGGTGGGTGTGGCTTCGAGCAGTTTCACCACCTCACGCTCTGAGCGGAAGGTCAGGAGTGTGTCGACGGGGTCCGGCACATGATTCAGGACAGAGACCTTGCCTTCTTTAAATCTAACAGCCGAGTGAACCCTATTGGACACGGTTTTAATGCCGATGGTGAAATTGATCCATCCCGCATCGCTTTTCAGGTATTTTTTCAGCCCCGGACGAAAATTGAAATTTGCCGCAAACACCCGCAGCAGGGTGTTGAGTAAAATGCCGGTGGGTGAAAAGCCGGGACTGGCGGAAGTTGAAGGTTGAAAGAAAAACATGGCGGTCTCCTTATTTTGTGTTTACAAATTCCGCAATGGAATTCATGGCTTACGGATATGAAATATTAGTCCGCCAGCCCAATGAGTGTTTTGCCATTTGTGAGTTCCTCCAATTTATTTCGCGCAGAGGCGCAGAGGTTAATCCATTGCTGAAAATACTTCTCTGCGTCCCTGCGTCTCAGCGGGAGAACAGAAAAAACTCATGTATTGATTCCGAAAGCAGAAAAAACCGCCTTGCATGCCGCCACTTCTTCTTTTGTCATCCAGGTTCTCATGGCCGCGTCTTTTCTCAGGGAATCGGGCAAACCGATTTTGGCGTTTTTATCATGCCACAGGGGATTGTAGGCCAGGAGCCGCGCTTCATGGACCCCCTGATTTTTTAAAAATCCGGCAATTGCTGTCAGGTTTTCTGTTGTGGCGGTCATATTCGGAATCAAGGGCGTGCGAGGCAGCAGCTCCAAGCTATTTTGGCGTGCAATGGCGCTCAGCTTCACAAAATTTTCGAGAATCCGGTCGTTTTTCACTCCGCAAAATTGTTGATGAACATCCGGATCATGAATTTTGATGTCATAATAGATGGCATCCGTATACGGCACAATTTTTTCCGAAAACGCCGTAAAATCAAACAGCCCGCAGGTTTCGATCAAGGTGTGGACGCCCTCCGTCTTTAACCGCTGAAGGAGCGCGGATAAAAAATCCATATACAGGGTGGGCTCACCCCCGGATAGGGTGACGCCGCCCCCGGAATTTTTGTAAAACGGCTTGTCCCTCACCACCACTGCCGCAATATCGTCAACCGACATGGATTTTCCCACCATGGCCAACGCGCCGGAGGGGCAGTTTTCCACGCACAGGCCGCAAAGGGTGCAGCGCGTGCGGTCGATAACAAACGGCAGATTCCGGGAGAGCGCTCGTTCCGGGCATACCGAAAGACAGGTGTCGCACCCCACGCACTCATCCCGTTCAAAGGAAATTTCCGGGCCGGGTTTCTTGCTTTCCGGGTTGTGGCACCAGGCGCAGGACAGGGGGCACCCCTTGAAAAACACCACCGACCGGATGCCCGGCCCGTCATCCAAAGAATTGCCCTTGATGTCCAGAATGATGGGTCCGTGTTTCATGGCAATCCTCTCTGGTGCTGTTCCAGATCGAGTTTAAAATGGTTCATGGCGCACGTCAGCAATTGCTCTTTCAAATCCGCCGGATGCTCGTGCATATAATCTAAGAGAGTGTTGTTGATTCCCGCCACAAAGCCGTGCATCTGGCTCCACATCCGGACCATGTGAAACCGGGCGGCATTGTCCGGCAGGGGGGCATCGTTGCCGGCCGCTGCTTGGATGGCCCGAATGAATATTTCGGAAACCCTGAGCGCTGTTTCCAGTTCGGTTTTCGCAGCATCTTCCACGGGCGTCCCGATATAATCTTTAAATTTGGGCACATGCCAGGTGAACATCAGATTATAGATATTGGCATGTTCCAGTCCGAAGTCGAGGTAGGCCCGGCCTATCGCCTCCATGCGTTGAAACGGGTCATGTGTTAAAGAATAAGCGCGGCTGAACCGGTCATAAAGCTGCTGGAACCCTTCAGTCAAAATCGCCAGATATAGCTCATCCTTGTTTTTATAATAATTATAGATAGTTTTTGCCGAAATTCCGAGTTGATCGCCTAATTTTCGCATGGAAAATCCGTCAAAACCATGATGGGTCATCAGGGCAAGGGCTTCCTTCAATATAGTTTGCCTGGTTGCATCAACGGCTTCGGGACTTCGCTTGGCTCTGGGCATGGGAGCCTCCTTTCTAATATTTACAGTGTTACGGTAACGCTGTTGATCTTATGGGTCAAGATTTTTTTACGGGCCGCTGCGCCACAACGCGGGGCGGGCCTCTCCATATTTGTTTGATGCTTGTAAAAAAAATAAAAATCAATAAGTTATAACGATATCCGCCCCGCCTTGACCCTCGGGCCGATCCGTGATACGTTACGACCATGAAAATAATTATTTTCACGGATCTCGACGGAACGCTTCTTAATCATCACAATTACGCATTTTCCGAGGCTCTCCCTGCGCTTCTGCGGATAAAACAGCACCGCATCCCCCTTGTTATCGTCACCAGCAAGACCCGCCGGGAGGTGGAACCCCTTCGGGATGCCATCGGCATGAATGAACCGTTTATTGTGGAAAACGGGGGCGGCATTTTTTTTCCGGCGGGATACCGGGATCTGGATATAAAAAATACAGTAAAGACAGATGGATATGATTTGATATCGATGGGACTTCCTTATGCGCGGGTTCGCCGGTTTTCCGAAACCATCCGGTCAAGGTTCGGGGCCAGGGGGTTCGGCGACATGAGCATTCGTGAACTCTCGGTGCTTACAGGGCTTTCCGAGGAACAGGCGGTTTTTTCCGGTATCCGGGAATTCACCGAGCCGTTTATTCTGGAGGCCGATCAGGACATGGAAGCCCTTTCAGCCCTGGCGGAACAGGCGGGGCTGGCGGTCACCAGAGGCGGCCGGTTTTTCCACCTCATGGGCAAAAACCAGGACAAGGGCCGGGCGGTGCAAAAGGTCCGGGAGATTTTAGCGCGGCATGAAAGTGAAAAAATTCTCACCATCGGCCTTGGGGACAGTGAAAATGATCGGGAGTTTCTGGAACAGGTGGATATTCCGGTGGTGATTCCGCATCCGGAGAGGGGATATCTGAACATGGACCGGCCGGGACTTCTTCGGGCGAAAGTGCCGGGAAGCCGGGGATGGAATGCCGTTATGGAGGGCTTGCTGGATGAATACGCGATCTGAAGTTCTTGAAATTTTTAAGGCCGCCGTTGATGCCGTGCGCCCAGAGAACATTTTTCCGAATCTGGTGTCGTTTGAGGACGACGCCCTGTGTGTGGGCGATCGCCGGTATATGCTTCGGCAAATGCAGAAAATTCATGTGTTCGGAAGCGGCAAGGCGGCTTCGGGTTCCGCGAAAATCATGGAACATATCCTCGGAGACCGACTGGCCGGCGGGCTGGTGATCTCGAATATGCCGGATGCGTCCCCTGGAAAAATAATCGTGTGCGAAGGGGCCCACCCGGTGGCGGACGAGCGGAGCATCGCGGCCACGGACCGGCTCATTGACGCCATGTCCCGGCTAAGGAAAGATGATTTTTTTATTTATCTGCTGTCCGGCGGAACCTCGGCCCTCCTGGAACGGCCTTTTCCGCCCCTTTGCCTTGGGGATGTGCAGACCGTGACGCGCCTATTGCTGGCGGCTGGCGCGCCCATTGAAGATCTGAACACCGTGCGCAAGCATTTGTCGGCCGTAAAGGGCGGCCGTCTGGGTCAAATGACCGAAGCCCGGGGCGTGGTTTTGGTGATTTCCGATGTGATCGGCGATGATCTGGATACCATCGGATCAGCCCCGTTGTACCGGGATCGCTTCACGTTTCAGGAGGTGGCCGGCATCATGGAAACCTATGGCTTGCGGGACCGGTTGCCGCAAGCCGTGGCGGCGCTGATCCAAGGAGGGGTTGCCGGAAAGGTTCCCGATACCCCGAAAAAATCGAATCCCCGCATGGATCACCTGGTTGCGGCAAGCAACGCCAAGGCTCTGGAGGCAGCCAGGCAAGCGGCCTTGGGCCTGGGCATCCCCGCATATATCATGACTTCCCGGCTCCGGGGCGAGGCCAGGGAAGCGGCCAAGATCATTGCCGCCATCGCCGAGGAAATTCTCTTAACCGGCCATCCGTTTCCGCCGCCGGTCTGCCTGCTGTTCGGCGGAGAGACCACGGTCACGGTGCGAGGAACCGGCAGGGGCGGCCGCAATCAGGAGCTGTGCCTGTCGGTATTGAAAGAATTGTCCGGGCGAGAGGGATGGGTGTTTTTGAGCGCCGGAACCGACGGCATTGACGGACACTCGGATGCGGCCGGCGCGGTGGTGGATGCCGCCACCGCGCAAAGGGGCCGAGAAAAAGGGCTGCGTGCGGATGCGTATTTATCTGAAAACGATTCCAACGGATTTTTCAATCAAACCGGAGATCTGGTCATCACCGGCTCCACCGGCACCAATGTGATGGATCTCGCCGTTCTTTACATCAACGAAACCCAATCACCAAGGAGGACTGATCATGACGACCCCCATTCGATTTTCAACGGCCCTACGGCCCCATGTGCGAACGAAGATTGAACAACTGGGTTACGCCGATATTGTGGTCGGGGTGCCTTCCTTCGGCAGTAACGAAACCATCGCCCATGTGCTTAAGACGGTCGTAAAAGGGCTGGAGCGCTATTACCCGGACCGCAAGGCCCTTCTGATGGTGTCCGACGGCGGGTCAACGGACGATACCAGGGACACGGCCCGGGCCGTTGACCCCAAATCCTACAATATCGAGAGCATTATCACCATTTACCGGGGCATTCCGGGAAAGGGTTCGGGCCTGCGGGCGGTGTTCGAGGTGGCAGCGTTTCTGAAAGCACGGGCCGTGGCGGTGTTTGATTCCGATCTCCTGTCCATCACCCCGGAATGGGTCCAAAGCCTTCTGGAACCCGTGATGGAAGGATACGATTACGTGGCCCCGGAATACAAGCGCTATAAGCTGGACGGCACCATCACCAACACCATTGCCTATAACCTGACCCGGGCCCTTTACGGCCGGAAGATCCGGCAGCCCATCGGCGGCGATTTCGGTATTTCCCAGGCCCTTATCAAGCATTATCTCAACCAGGACGTATGGGAAACGGATGTGGCCAAATTCGGCATCGATATCTGGATGACCACCTCGGCCATTGTGGGCGGGTTCCGGATATGCCAGGCCCGGCTCGGGGCCAAGATTCACGGGCACAAGGATCCGTCCGCCGATCTCGGCCCCATGTTCCGGCAGGTGGTGGGCACCACGTTTCAGCTCATGGAGGGGTTCCAGGATTTCTGGCTGAACGCCAAAGGCCCAAAAGATGTGCCTTCCCTGGGAAAGGCCGCCGGGCAGGACGCGCCGCCCTTTGAGATCGATCACGCCAATCTCATCGACTATTTTAAAATCGGGTGGTCCAATTTCGGCGGCGTATGGAAAAATATTATCGAAGAGCAGGATTTACAGGTAGTCGGAGATCTGGCCGGGTCCGAGGACAGTGATGGGTTCCACCTGCCCATCGAGACATGGGTCCGTATCGTTTACCGGTATGCCTGTTTTTTCCATCGCACGCAGCGGCAGCGTTTTAAAATTATCGACACCATGATTCCCCTGTATTATGCGCGGGTCGCCTCCCTGGTCAATGAACTCAAAGACAAGGACCAGGATGCGGCGGAAGCGCATTTTGAAGCCAACGCCCAGACTTTTGAGCAATTGAAAGGCTATATGGCGGACCTTTGGATGCAGGGCGGGGGTGACTGACATGGCGGATTTTTCCCAGAACGGCATGATCGCAACCCTTCAGAAGCTGGGGGACAGGCCCGTTCAGTATATGGAACGGGAGCTTCTGGCCATTTCCCGGAAACGGAAAATGGTTCTGCTGCTGCCGGCCCTCATCGATGAATTTGAAGGGCCGGCCATGCCACGGATTATTCAAGAACTGAAGGACGTGAATTATCTTCACCAGATCGTGCTGTCCCTGGACCGGGCCACGGAAACCCAGTTCCGGGAAGTGAAGAAAATCCTGTCTGAGATCCAGACGGAGGTCAAGGTGGTCTGGCATGACGGCCCGCGAATGCAGGCGTTTTTGTCGGAAATGCGGGAGGCGGATTTTGATCTGGATTATCCGGGCAAGGGCCGGTCGGTGTGGATGACCCTGGGCTATATTCTGGGGGATCGCGATGTTTATGCAGTTGCCCTCCATGACACAGATATCGTCAATTATGAAAGGGAGCTGCTGGCCCGGCTCATCTATCCCGTGGTGCATCCGGCCACGGATTTTGAGTTCAGCAAGGGGTATTACGCCAGGGTCACGGATCGGCTCTACGGCCGCGTCACCCGGCTGTTCTACACGCCGCTGATCCGGACCATGCGCCGCATCCTGGGGCGTATCGCCTTTATCGACTATCTGGGCAGTTTCCGCTACGCCCTGTCCGGAGAGTTCGCCTTTGTGGCCAGTCTGGCCAAGGGTATCCGGATATCCCCCACCTGGGGCCTGGAGGTTTCCATGCTGAGCGAAGTGTATCAGAAAACCTCCGTCAACCGTATTTGCCAGGTGGAAATCATCAACACCTACGAACACAAGCACCAGATCCTTTCCAAGGATACCCCCAGGGAAGGACTCGTCCGCATGGCCACGGACATTGCCATGGCACTGTTCCGGGTGCTGAGCCAGGACGGACTGGTCATGAGTGAGGCGTTTTTTCGGACCCTGCTCACCGCCTATATCCAGGAATCCCGTGCAGCCATTGAGAAATACAATGCCCTGGCGCTCCTGAACGGCCTGGTGTATGACCGGCACGCGGAAATTGAAGCCGTGGATGTGTTTGTGGAATCGCTGAAGGTCGCCATGGACGAATATACCCGTGACCCTGTCGGCATTCCCCTGCTGAACGCCTGGGTGCGGGTCGGCGCCGCGCTTCCGGATATTACGGAGCGGATGCGGGAGGCGGTGGAGCTGGACAATCAATAAGGAGTCCTGACGTTGAGAAAATTTTTGCAGATCGGTCTCATAATGGTTTGTGGGTTGCTGTCAATAGCAGGCAGCCAATATGCCTCTGAAACGGCAAAATCGAACAATAAAGACCAAAAGCCGGTTTTGGATGCAGGAAAAAACAAGACGGCTGAACCCGCGCCCACCGGTTATCGGCTCGGCATTAATGCCGACAACTGGAAAGGGGAAATTGAAAGGCCCGGTTTCGGCGCCGGCCTGAAGGAGATGGGAGTCGATTTTATCGTCTGGCATCTGTCCCCGGAAGAGGAGGTGGATGACAGACGTCTCATGGCCCTGGTGACGTTCAGCCGGCAACAGGGGTATGCTTATCTGTTCAATACCGAACTGGCCAATTACGTGCCCGATGTGCCGCATTTTCAGCAGAAAGACGGCAGCTACCGTTACGACCTCAAGAACGCCACCCTTGAAAAATTGAAAGATGACCCGCTGTTTTTGGGGGTGGTTTACGATGAGCCCATGCTGATGCAGGCCATGAACGCAGTGGTCCATGGCGGCCGCAAAATTCCTCCGTATTTTTACCAGTCAAGGGATTTAACGGCATATCAGGCCCATGACAAAGTGGTGGCGGCCATTCAACGCCTTTCTGAATTTTATGGGGCTTATGGAAAAAAAATGGTCTTTGAGATGGTGTTTCCGGATTATGCCCATCCGGCGGCCCGGGGCGGCGCGGTGCTTGCCCCGAAGCTGCTCAAGGAAAATTTCAACGATCTCATGCTGATGGTTTACGGCGGCGCGGCCCGGCAGTACCGGCAAAAAGAGCTTTGGGCCTGTGTGGACCTCTGGTTTCTGGACAAATTCCCCTTCGGCGGCAAGGCAGGAAAAGGATATCATACCCCGGATGAATTATATCATACCCTGTGCTATACGTTTGACCAGGGCCTTGACTGGGTTTATGTGGAGCATGCCAAGGGTCTTTTCAGTGAAGATTTCGAGCAGCTCACCGATTATGGAAAGGCATTGGTCAAATTCAACGCGTGGCGCAAGGATAAAAAATCGGGGGATTGGCGAAAGATCACGCCGGTGAAAACCCTGCGTCGGTTTCCGAGCGGCGGCTGGGGGCAGCAATACAGCGGTTTTCTGCCGGACCATCCGTATGGCTCATGGAAGGAACATCCAGAAATCCGAAAGGAGGATAACGCCTGGATGGAATTTTTGCACCGGATTTCAGAGGGCAATATCCCACGTGACGCGCTGACCTGGAACGCCGTCACACATCCCATATTGAGCAAGCGTCCTTACAGCCCCATGGCCGGGCTTCCAATAATTGACATCCGGGATCATTACAGTGAGGCGGCCCCGAAGGGGGACGCGGATTTCCTGGATTTCACGCCAGAGGGATATCCGAAATCACTTCCTGAAAAATAGCAAGGTACTGTTTCCATCGGGTTTCGATGGAATAGATTTCCGCCACCGTGCGGCGGCCCGCTTCTCCCATGCGCCGCCGTTCTTTCGGGTCATCGAGAAGACGCCTGAGGCAGTCCTTCCATTCCGACGGGCTGTCCGCGAGAAGCCCGTTTTCACCGTGCCGGATGATATCCTTGTTGGCGCCTACCGGGGATGCCACGCAGGGGATGCCCGCCGCCATGTATTGCACGATTTTGAAGGCGCATTTGCCCCTGGTGAAGGGGTTGTCTTGAACGGGCATCACGCCAATGTCAAATTTCGAAAAATAGTCCAGTTCCTTTTCCATCTCCCAGTCGAGGTTCAGAATATTGGGCAGGTTCCAGTCCAGGGGATGGGAGAGGCCTACCACGATCCACGCAAAGGATGTCTCCCCTGCAAGGGAGCATAACGGTTCCCGGATCAGGTCCAGTTGGTAACGGTTGGAAGGAGTGCCGATCCACCCGATGCGGGGCATCCGGGAGGGTTTGGGCGTGATTGCGGCGTACCGGCGCGCTTCCACCACCGTTGGCAGAACAGCCACGTTTTTTGAAAAGGCGCTGAAATAATCCGCCAGCACTTGGTTGCCGCAAACAATTTTGGCGTAGCAAGGCGCCAGGCGGGCGAATTTTCCGAAATCTCGGAGCCGTTTGTGGATGAAGCCCCCGGATTCAAGGTCCGGGAGATAGACGGCGTCATCAATGTCCAAGACCACTCTGGGATGACGCCGAAACAGGATTTGTTCAAGGAGCGGAGGGCCTAACGGCGCGAGTTCCCGGCTGATCCAGACGGCGTCGTAAGCTTTCGCTCGGAGGGCGATTTGGGCCAGCCGAACAAGGAAAGCCTTTCCGTAATAGGCCGCGAGGCCGAGGGTGCGGCGGCCTTCAAGCTGCCGCCGCCACCAGGTGTGAGTCAGAAAGCTTTCGTGGTGGACCAGAAACCCCGCCTCCCGAAAAAAGGGCCGGTAGAGATGAATTCGGTACCGCGTGTCGGCGGCCTCCGCCGGCCGAATGGTCAGGGCGAGTATTTTGGGCATAGGGCGACCCTCCGAAAGCCCCGGGCTTTTTCACGGTGCAGGGGCTGTTTGGTAAGACCATGCAGAAACGCCAGAAAAATGGACTTGGCGATTCCCTCCACCCGGTTTTCCGCCGCCAGAACAAGGCAGGCCCAAAGAGGGAAATGCTTTTTGAAATATAACAGCCGGCTGCGGCGGAGCTGGGCCACCATGTCCGACACGTGATCCACGCTTTCCGTTGATGCGCCGGCGATATGCTCAACACGGGCTTTCGGATAAAACCATACCTGAAGGCCCGCATTCAGCAATCGCTTGCAGAAATCCACTTCTTCGAAATAGATGAAAAACCGCTCGTCAAATCCGCCCATTTCAAAAAAAAGCGCGGTCCTGACAAAAAAGGCCGCGCCGATGACCTGATCCACCCTCCGGGTTTCACGGTGGGAAAAATGAAGCAGCCGGTAAGCGCCAAACAGCCTGTCAAGCCCCGTCATATCGAGAAAAATCCGGATGCAGTCCGGCAGGCTGCGGCAGGTTTTTACGATTTTTCCATCCGGGTTTAAAATTTGGGGCCCGACAAGTCCGGCTTCCGGATGATTATTCAGGAAATTTTTCATCAGGGAAGGCGCGTCGTTTTTAAGAACCGTGTCGGGGTTTAAAAAGAGCAGAAACTCCCCCTTCGCGGCGTCAGCGCCCAGGTTGCATCCCCTGGCAAAACCCACGTTGGTTTTCTGGGGCAGCAGAACGACCCTCAGACAGGGGTGGGTTTTAATGAATCCCTCAACCTGCCGGGCTGTCAGGTCATTTGTTGAATTATCCACTACCACCACTTCCACCTTGCATAGGGATTCTCTATCGATTGATGCCAGGCAGGGCAGAACATTGGCTTCATTATGATAGGCCACGATGACAATCGACACCAGGCTCTGTTCCGGCTCAGGGGGGATCGGCGCGGCGGCGGTAAAACGTGATGATTGACAATCCATCAGCATGTCATCTGTTTCCTTCATCCATGCGGATTTCCCGAACCGGCAATGTCCCTTCCACGCGCTCTTCCACATGACTCATCTCCACCTCCCATTTTCGTCCCGCGTAATTGCCGGAGAGTTTTTGAAGCGGCATGAGAATCACTTCCCGCCAGTGAGCGGTTTGGCGCAGATAGATTCTCAAGCTGAAGGTGGGCAGCAGATGGCGGTATCCGGGAATCCCGAGAAACTCCATTCGGCGAAGATCGCGCAGGGGATAGGAGGCGTATTTCCGTTCTTCTGGAAGCACCACCACAATTTCATCTTTTCCCAGATAGTCCCGGTAATAGTGAAATTTGAGGTCGGTGATATAGAGCGCCTCGCGAGCGCCATCAAGATAAACATAGGCATTCACGGCCTGGCACTCCAGGGGGGTGAGCCAAGTTAGGATAACGGCAAGGAAAATGGCGATTCCATAAAATGAAGCGTTTTCAAGACCCATTGGGCAGGTCGTTCGGCTGCGGCGGCAGGATGATGCATTCATTATCGTGTATTCCGATTGGGTTAAATGGTCAGTTCGTTCTTTTTTGCTGATCCCGCAGATATTCCCGGATTCCTTTACAGAAGGCCTCACGGCACCTGAGCCGCAAAAAAATGGCTTCGCCGGCCAGGGCGCGAAGGCACGGAAACAGCTTCACCAGTTGCAGCACCACCAGTTGTAGCCTGTGGGATGAAAAGATGTTCTCCATTTTCATCTCTTTTAGGATTTCCGGATAATATTTCCCCAAAATCCCGCAAGAGTACCCCACTTTGTAGTTGCGTTCGACGATTTCCGTCTCAGAAACGGGGTGAAAATGAAGGGCGTGCGCCCGGCGGTTGAGACCGATGCGCGCCCCTGCCCTGGCCAGATGATACCCGAAGGTGGTGTCTTCAAAAGCGTATCGCTGTTTGTTGAAATGCGTGTCAAAGGACAGGCCTTCCATTCGCTCGCGCCTGACGGCGAGGTTGGCGGTATAAATATGCAGGTATGAAATTTCCGCACCATGGGCGTAATGGTGAAAGGTGAATTGCCAGCCCTGGCGGTCCAGAAACCGAAGCACCGGATGGTCCGCGATTTCCGGATGCCAGTCCAAATAACCCTGGGACAGATCAAATCCCTGCTCCAAAAATTCCCGGTGGGCTGCCATCAGATTTTCATCGGGAAACACATCGTCATCAAGGAAAAGAAGGTATGGCCGGTTTGTCCGGGCCAGGGCCGCGTTGCGGGCCGCGCCGGGGCCCGCGTTTTTCTGATGCAGGATCTCCAGGTTGGGATGCTGTTTCGCCCATTCCGCCAGCACGCTACCGGTCTCGTCCGAGGATCCGTCATCCACCACAAAAACGCGGGCCGCCGCCACGCCCTTCATCTGGAAAACAGCCGAAAGACAGCGCGAAAGAATGGGCGCGCGGTTACAGGTTGGGATGATGATATCGAACAATGCCAAGGCTCCACAGGCTGAGGGTCAGATAAGCGCGGTCCCTTCCGTTCAGAAACCGCGCAAAATAGAGAATAAACAGCATGGCCCGCCATGCTGCCGCCGTAAAAACGCCATAATGCTTTTTGATATAATACCGCACGCTCACGAAATACTGGAGCGTCATGGGGGTCATGCCGCCGAAATAATGGCTGGTGCTGTGCTTACTTTTGTGGGTGATCTCGCTGTCATGCACGTAATGGATTTCATGCCCCGCGTCCCAGGCGCGCTTGCAGAGGTCCACCTCCTCGGCGTACAGAAAAAAGGTTGCGTCGAACCCTTTGAGGGCTTCAAACAGCTCACGCCGGAACATCATGCAGGCCCCGAGAAGCGCCTCCACGGGACGCGTTGACTGGTGATCCCAGAAGGAATAATAGGGCCGCCCGAACAGGTTGCTCTGCGGAAAGTGAAAGGCAAGGGTGCTGTGTTCCAGGAATTCATTGACCGGCGTGATAAAGGAACGGGCCGCGCCGAACTGAATGGAGCCGTCCTCATTCAGGATTCGGGGACCGCAGCCACCGGCTGCGGGTGTTTCATCCAGAAAACGGGAAAGTCCGGAAAGGATGTCGTTGTTCAGACGCGTGTCCGGATTTAAAAACAGCAGATATCGTCCCCGGGCATGGGCGGCCCCGATATTGCAGCCCGCGCCGAACCCGGGGTTCGCGGGATTTCGGATCAAACGGATGTCTGGCTGCTCCAGAACCCGGAGACTTTCTGCGGAGTGATTGTCCACCACGATGATTTCATAATTGATGTCTCGTGCATGGGTCCGAATGCTTGCGATGGAGGCGGCGATTTCTTCCGCCGCGTTCCAGTTGACGTAAATCACGGAAACATCCATCAGTCGCGGTCCCTTATGTATCTGGCCGGCATCCCCACATAGACGCCGTATTCACGGTCAATGGTTCCGGTCACTACGGAATTGGCCCCGACGATGACCCCCCTGGCGATGCGAAGGTCAGGCCCCACGGTGGCTTTAGCGCCGATAAAGGCGTCGGCAGCGATGTGGATTTCGCCATCAAAGTAGCCCTGGTCCTGAAAAAACCGGCTCTTTTTGCTTTCATGCAGTACATCGAAAACCGTGGCGCCTTGGCCGATGCCGGCTTTCTCCCCGATATACACTTTGTTGGTGCTGCCGATCCACGCATAATGGCCGATATTGCATCCCTTATCAAGGATCAGATGACCGTTTTCCTGGGTTTCGAGAATAGCCCCGGTTTTGATGTAGGCGCCGTTTCGGATGGTGATTCTGCCGTTTCCTCGGATTCGAAAAACAACGCCCGGCTCCAGAAATACGAATCCTTCCATTTCCAGCCGCTGTCTCAGTCGGAGCCTGGCCCAGAAAAAGCGCATCACAAAGCCGACCCTCTGAAACGTCCGGGCCGCCAGATCAAAAAAGCGTATCATATAATTCCCCGGTTTGCCGGACCATGGAGATCCGATTGAAATACCGCGATACATGCGAGAACCCGTTTTCCCCCATCCGGCGGCAAAGGTCGGAATCCGAAAACAGGCGATCCAGGTACCCGGAAAGGGCGGCTGCGTCCCCCACGGGAAACAGAAACCCGTTGGTTTCATGGCGGATTATATCCACAACGCCCCTGCAGATGGAGCCGACAACGGGTTTTTTCATGGCGGATGCCTCCAGAAGCGCATAGGGCAAGCCCTCGCCAAAGGAAGAAAGAACGATCACGTCGGAGGCCGCCATGATGTCCATGAGATCGTCCCGCCAGCCCAGAAAAAGCGCTTTCCCCGCCAGTCCTGCCGCGCAGGCGGCTGACTCCAGAGTTTTTCGTTCAGGGCCTTCTCCGGCAAATACCGCTACGACATCCGGGTGGTGATGGGAAAGCTGTTGCATTGCCGCGATAAGGGTTTGGTTGTCCTTGGGATGTTCGAGCCTTGCGGGTGACAGCAGTATTTTGCTCTCCCGCGCAATGCCAAGGGCGGAGCAGACGGCGGCGCGGTCCACCACCCGCGACGACAGGCCTTCCACGTCGACGCCGTTTCGAATGAGCGCCATGCGGAAATCCGGCCCCAGCTCCCGCCGCAAGTCCCTGTACTCCGAATCCGATACCGCGATCACGGCGTCCGTCAAACACAGCAGTAATTTTTCAATCATTCGGAAAAACCGGCGTTTTTTGCCTTCCAATAGCAAAAAATAGGGGCTGTGATGGGTATAGACCAAGCGGCAGCACGGCGCAAGCAAACATGCCAGGCGCCCGACAAATCCAGCCATGGTGCTGTGGCAGTGAAGAACCATGGCGTTTTCCCTTCGGAGCAGGGTAGAGAGCCGCAGGGACGCAATGATGATTTTGGGGATATCGATATGCCTGGGCACTTCAAGGGTGCGGCAGGCAAGGTGGTATTTCCGGAATGTCTGCTGATATTTGGAACCTTCATCCTGAAGAACGGTCTGGCACATCAATTTATCGGGGAAAATCCCCACGCACCGAAACCGGTTGGCATCCAGGCCCAGGCAGAGATCAAGCACATGCCGTTTGACGCCGCCTGCGGAAATGGCGAATTGAAAAATGGTTTTGAGAGGCATGGCGTCAGCTCACCTTTCCGCAGCCGTGAAGCGGGGGTTTTTCATCACCGTGTGGGAGGCTTCCTGACCCGATGTTCCATTGCGGGAAAGAAATCTGCCGAGGGCAAAACCAATACCCATGATCACAAAAAAAAGCTTGGTGGATTTGGTGAACTGGTGGACATCGGCAAACAGGCCGGCAAACACATAAATGGATAGCGACATCAAGGCCGCCTGCGCCAGATGAAAATAGTTGTGGTCCGACCGGCTTCGAAATTCCCGGGCCATGCGCCGCAATGAGACAAAAAAGAAAAAGAGCAGAAGGAGGAAGCTGATCAATCCGAGCAGTCCATGTTCCACCAGGGTGGTGATCAGCATGTTGTCGGCCACGAATACCTGTTTGATATCGAAATCAAAGGCCATGCTCACGGTTGTCACGTAATCGAGGTAAAATTCCTTGAAATTCAAATGCCCCACTCCGAAAAACGGGTTTTCCCGGACCATTCTCCAGCCGACATCCCAGTAAAATGTTCTTGCGATCAAATTGTATGGATCGAACAGTCGGTTGAAAAAAGGTGTTTTCCAGAAAATCACGGCGGACGCGATGGCTGCCATGATGCCATAGGGGAGCAAAAAAAGCGATAATCGCCGGATGAAGGGAACGAAGATAACGGCGGTGACCGCAATGGCGGCCCAAACGCCTCGTGTATAGTTCATGGCGATAAATATTGACGGGATCAGCGTCACCGCCCACCAGAATGGCTTGTTCTCGCTCGTGGAGAAACAATAATAAAAAAAAGGAAGACAAAGGGCAATAAATGTTCCCGCGTCGGATGGCGTGAAAAAGGAGATAAACGGCCTGTAAACGCCTCTGGTGATTTCAATGATTTCTTTCGTAAAAATGAAAAATCCCTCATCAAAGGCCGCCCTGTCGGCCAGCTGAACCACAACATTTTCCATGAGAAGGTATTCAATAATGCCCAAGACGGAAATGATGACAGCGGTCGCCATGATGCCTTGAATGAGGAAGTCTATATTTTTGGAGTTGGTGTGGGTATAGAAGATGGCAAAAAGGATCACCCCCAGAATGTAGGTTTCGCCAAGATTGCGCAAGGAAACGGTTTCAAAATCATTGAAAAAAAACGATGTGGTGTGAAATGTCAAAAATACGGCGACAACGGCGATTGTGTAACGGGTGAGAAAATCCGGGGCCGTGGCTGAAAAACGTTTGTTTTCGATGGAGGGCGAGCCTGTTTTCCGGAACAGCAGATAGATCAAAAAATAAGGCGAGTAAATAAACAGAAAGGCATTTTCAAAGTAAAATTTCAGACCCAGGGCATGAACGCCGAGGAAAAAAGGAACCAATCCTAAACATACGGGAATCGCGAAAAGAAACGGGTCCGGTTGGCGGTTGATGAGAAACATCATGAGAACAAGAACCATCAGGGCTGACAGGCCGGCAAGCGCGACAATTCCGAAATGAAAGAGACCAATGGACAAAATGGTGATCAACAGCAGCGGAATGATGTATTTTTGTATCTGGTGTGCCTGCAATGTATGTTCCCCGATTTTATGCTGAAATCCCAAAAGTCCCGGATCGGCTTTTGCGCCAGCCCTTTTGCGCCGCGAGCAGGATGAGCAGGCTCATGATTTCGCAGGCCAGGGTGGAGAGGGCCGCGCCGGCCATTGCGTATCTGGGTATCAGCAGCCAGTTAAGTAAAATATTGGTGGAAGCCAGCAACGTCGCCAGCTTGACCAGAAAATGCAATCGATGGCTGGCCACCGCGTAATTGGCAAGCAGGGATGTTATAAACACCAGGGGCAGTGAAAGCATCAGAAAAATGAGCACGGTACTTGCCTGGCCGTATTCCGGGCCGAACGATTGAAGGATCGGCATGCGCAGCGCTATGATCGTCAAAGACACAGGCAGAATGACAATGAGTCCGATCATGGCGCTTTTAAGCACATCGGCGTTTTCGCGTTCCCTGGAAATTTTGGGAAACAAGGCCAGCAGGTATCCGGCGAACAGGGCGATGCAGCAATCAAAAATTTTATAGGCAATCTGATATCGCCCGGTTTCAGGTAATCCCGCCATTTTGCCCAGCATGAAAATATCAATCCGAAAATAGACAAGCGCCAGAATTTCTACCGCGAGCATCTGGCTTCCTTGTAAATACAAAGAACGCAGGGGGGCGGAGAAAAAATACCGCCCAAAGTTTTCCGGAACCCTGGGCCATTGGAACGCAACCCCCTGCACGAGGGCGCGAAAGAGTCCCGCGCCTGGAAACAAGAGCAGAAAAAAATTAAAATTGAGACCCAAAAACCAGATAGCCACAAGCAATAAAACGACATAGAGTCGCTCGCAAAATTGACTCAATGCCACAAAAAACATGCGTTCCCGGGCCATGAAAATGCACTCGATGGACCTGGCGAATGCAACGATCGGTATTGTTGTAAAAAAGACAACCGCCCCCATTCCGTATCGGGCCATTATGTCCGGATACATCCAGCCCACCAGCAGCAAGCACCCAAGGTATGCGATAATGGCCGACAGCAGCCGAAATGCAATAGTCGAATAAACAATCCGACCATCCGGACTTTCGGCGTTTTGTTTTGCCAGTTCCCGAATGACGATTTTATCCAGTCCCAGATTGGACAAAAGTTCGGCCATCAGATATGAGGTGATCAGCAGCGCATAAGCACCGACTTCTTCCACGCTGAACAGCCGGGCCAGCAGAAAATAGGCGACGTAGGCGAGGAGCTTCATCAGCATGGACGCTGCGGTCAGAATGATGGTATTGTCGGCGATCCGCTTAGTGGAGATGGCGTTTTTCTGTGACGTACCCATAAGAAACATTCCTGTTAATCAAACACGCGCCCATTCATTTGTTTTTTCATTATATCTTCTGATAATGGTTGCCGGATTTCCCGCGATCATCGTAAAATCAGGAATTTTTCCCGTCACCACCGAATTGGCGCCCACAAACACATGACGCCCGACATGGGTTCCTGGCGCCAGGATGCAGTTGGCACCGATAAATGCATCATCTTCCACGATGATCGGCTTCGGAGGGGAGAGCGGGCTGTATATAATGGGCTTGCCGATATAGGTGTAATCATGCAAATGGTCAACGATGGTTGTTCCTTTGCTGATGCCGACATTGTCCCCGATGGTGATGTTCCGGGCGGCCGATAACTGTACAAATGAGCCAATGGTGGTATTGTTTCCAATGGATATGGAACCGTTATATTGCTGGCCGGATTCCTCCCGGATGATATTGTACCAGCTGCTTGAAAACAAGGTTACGTTGTTTTTCAGGGTCAGGCCTGATGGATTAAAAAAACGATTGGGAAAGAAAACAATCGTTTTTTCCCCGCAGCAGTGGAATGATTTCCTTAAAAGCCGGGTATAAATCCTGGCGCATTTATAATTGATTTTGGAAAAAAGGTGGTTCCAATCCATTAAAATCGGATCTCTTTGTATAAGAATTCGGTTAGGTGGCTCTGTAAAGAAACCGGGGAATATAAAATCGGCGTTTGTTTAGAATAATATTTATTTTTTTAAACCCGTATTGCGACAATAAGTCAATATTGTAAGCGATAGCGGGGATTTTGGTTTTTTCCGCTTCAATAAAAAGAAGCGTGATATCCGTTGTTTTATTCAGGTAAACCATTTCCGGCGAATCCTGTATGGGGTTTACCCCGACAAACACATAATCGAATGCCTCCTTGATTTCGTCGATAATGGAGAACATATTGGATTCCATATCAATGCTCATCATGGGCGATGGCGTGTTCGCTTGAAACACGGATACATTCAATAAATCCTTTATAAAGGCGATGGACCAGTTGTCGTTGATGACGGCGCTGGTGAAAGGTTTATCCACTTTGGTAAATTGCAGATCTTTAAATAAATCGTTATTTGTAAAGTTGACGAAAGCGACTTTTTTCGAGTGATATTTCGCAAGAAATACTGAAAAAAGAAATCCTATTGTGGTGGCACCTTCATGAAACTGGGTTTTCGCAAGGAGGAAAACCTTGTCCGCCGGGTGATTGGATGACACAGAAATATAGATTCGCTGAAATTCCTTGGAAAAATGGGCAGCCGCATCAAGGCTTGAATTCAGACTGAAGTTTTTAAGGCCGTCATGGTTGGGGATGCTTGCAACAATGGGGGCGTTCACTAATTTTTTCAGATTTTCAGGTCCGGTCACGGTGTTGTCCATGACCACAAGCAGGAATAGCAGGAAGAAATTGCCTGCAATGACCACCAGCGCCCCGATAAAAAGGGTTTTGCGCGTATCCGGGCTGATCGGGTCAAGGTTCAATGAGGGATCTTCCACGATGGAAATATTGGTCATTTTGCTTTGTTCAACCATGTTCCGGATATTGCTTTCTACAAAATTTTTATAATATTTTTCATAGTTTTCCTTGGTTAGGTCAACGTCCTTGGTCAGGATGGAATAGGTTTTGGCGCTCTGGCTGTGCCTTGCCAGTTCCTTGTCCAGCGTCGCCAGCTTCTTTTTCAGCACATCCAGTTTTGCCTTTTGTCCGGAAACCTCGGATTTCAGTTCCAGGTACATGGGGTTGATGGTTTGAAAGGCATTGCTAATCCGGTCGTCTTTTTGATCGATAATCCTTTCCGGCGACGCGGCCAATAAATTGTCAAGCAGTTTTATTTCTAGATCGATATCCTTGATCATTCTGGAGTCCGGCGTGTAGCGGATTAATAAATTTTGCTTTTCTATTTCCGCCTCATCGCGTCGTCTTTTCATCTGCTCATGGTGTTTGTTCAGGACTTCCACGGAACTGAAACTTTCGTAGCGAGGGATCGCCTCAAGAATCGTTTCCAGTTTGCCCATCTTGTTCGTTGAATAACCAAGCTCGGATTCAATATCAACGATTTGTTGCCTCAGGGTTTCTCGCGATTCCACGAGCAGGAACAACTGTTTTGGATCGTATATTTTGTTTTCGGATTCAAATTTTTTCAGGCTGGCGAGGGCTGCTTCAAACTCCCGCCGTGAATCCTCCCGTTTTTTTCCTATCAGGGAAAGCTCATGCTTGTCCGTAAAAACGGATATATGGTGCAAGGTGTACTCTTCGATAATAAGCTCTAAAATTTTTTGGGCAATGTGCGGATCCGGAAAGGAAAATGAGGCGGTAATGGTGTCGGAATCAAAAAAAGCCTCCACCTCCAGCTTGTCTTTCAAGTATTCCTTGATTTCACTCAGTTTTTGAGGCGAAACACCTTGTTTTAAAATTTTTCTGGCGACGGATTCAATGACGGTGCCGCTGGTGATAATTTCAATTTCATTTTTAATTTCCTGTTCCCTACGCGTGATGTGGACATTGGCCCTTGCGTTTAAAAAACTTAAACCGCCCATTTGTTCCTGTCCCAGGCGAATCATTATTTTCGATTCCGATAGGTATTCGTCTTTGGTAAAAAAATAATAGATACCGATCATCAATATCGAAAGCAGGGTAAACGCCAAAATTTGAGGGAGAAATCGAAAAAACAGGTTCAATACGTCCCGGAAGGTAATGTTCATTTTATTCCCCCATCATTATTGAGGTCATAGTAGTAGGAAAGGCCAACGGTGGTTGTGGCGGGGATCAGGTCTCTAATGTATTTTTGCACAAAATCGCCTGCTTTGCTGATTCGGTCCCTTGGAACCACAAGGATGTCCCCGGCGGCCAGATAAATATCACGGTGTTTGCCGTTTGGCATGCTGGCGTCAATGAGGTAGGCCTTGTATTCCTTGTCGCTGTGGCGGCGAACCAGCGCAACGGAATCAAGCAGCGCGGTCTTGAAATTAACGCTTGATTGCGCAAGCATCTGGCCGACGGTCATATTGACGGGCAAGGGCTTTGCGCCGCCGTTCATCACCTCTCCGGTAATGTAGACGATGGCCGCATTCTGCTTATTGATATTAACCGTTATTACAGGGTTTAAAAATTCCTTTGAATAGAGCTTGACGAGTTCTTCCTGAAGCTGGTCGGGTGTTTTTCCGGCCACGTCCAGCCCCTGGAAGAACATCAGGGATATTTTTCCATCCGGCCTCACGGTAAGGGTATCATTCAGTTCCGGATGATAATAAAACCGTATCGTGAGCTCGTCGCCGGGGGAAATTAAACTGTCGGTTGTCGGGTAATGGGGCTCGGAGAATTTTTCCGGAACAGGAACAAAATCGTCAGATCCATGATAAGCGCATGAAGTAAAAAACAAAGACAGCACGAACAGGGATATCCATCCCCGGAAAGGACGAAATCTCGGATGTGTTTTCATGTGGCCATTGACTCCCCTCAGGTTTTTATGTTTTCTTTATGGACAAGAAATAATGGTTAACCGGCGCAATCTATTCAGCCTCAGCCTGATTCGGGGCTTGCTCGCTGGAAATTGTCTTTACATTGCCGCCGCCTGTTTTACCGGATTCTGTCAAGGTGGTTATCAATGTTTTTTCAGGCTCGCTGAACGTGAACATATTGCTTGTATACATGCTCCCCAACATGATGGAGACAAAAAACAACAAAATATAGAATGTTAATCGGTTGCGCATCACTACCTCCGGGCCTGGATGGTTTATACAAAATGGAAAACACTGGACAGGTTGCGGGTGCTGGCGGCAACCGGTCATTCAAGATTTTTGCGTCAGCAAGTTAAAGGTTTTTGTGTTTGATGACGGAGGGCATGGTAAAAAATAAAATTTTTACATCCATCCAGAAACTGAGCTTTTTTGCATACCGGATATCAAGGCGAACCCATTCATCAAAATCCGGATTTTTTCTGTCCGAAATCTGCCACAGGCACGTCATCCCCGGCTTAACGGTTCTTCTGATGCGGTGCCAGTCATTCATGGATTTTTCTTCAACCACATCGAGCGGTCTTGGCCCCACCAGGCTCATGTCTCCCTTGAGGACATTGATGAGCTGGGGCAATTCGTCCAGGCTCCACATCCGTAAAAATTTTCCAATGGATGTGATCCTGGGGTCGTTCGTCATTTTGAAGACGGGGCCGCTTCTCTCGTTATAGGCGATGAGCTTTTCGCGCAGTGAATCGGCACCCTCTATCATTGTCCGGAATTTATAGAGGTGGAATGGTTTCCCGCCGAGTCCGGCCCTTAAGGGTTTATAGAAGATCGGCCCTTTGGAGGTAAATTTGATCACGCACGAGATGAGAAAAAAAAATGGCACCAGCAAAATGAGACCGGCCAGGGAACCGAATATGTCCATCAATCGCTTCCATAAAGGAATCGGGTAGCTAAAAAGCGCATCAATATTCTTTAATGAGTGATAATTATCCAAAAACTGATTCGGGCCTTTTGTGGCGTGGGTAGATCGAATAATAAAAAAATCAATAAGTTGGAATCATGGTTTCCTGAAAAGACAATGGTTATTCGCTAAAGACAATATCGTACTGATCAAAGGATATCGCCATGCCCTCATTTTCCTTTCTGGTAACGGTTCCTTTAGCCATGAGCTGAATAACTTTTTTTTTATCTCCTTCAAAATACTCCAGGGGGGTAATGAATTTGATTTCCACCATTTTTTGCTCAGCGATCGGGTTTTGGGTTTTTAGATAGACGCCGGTATTTGATATGTCTTTGGTGATAACCCGTTGCACCGGGGACGCCCCGTCCTGTTCGGAAAGCGCAATATCCGCCTGCAACTCAATGGAAATTCGTTCATTTTTTCTTTGATTGACCATCAAATTGTTCAACGTTTTTTGGGCTTCCGGATAAATATAAATTTCAATGCCTTTTGCCGATGGAAGAAATTTTCCCTCTTGAGCCAGCCTTTGCAGGTAATTTAACGCTCCCTGATAATCCGTCGCGAATAAAACAATTCCCAGATGGTTTCGGTCGATCATTCCAATAGAATCGGTTATTCGGAATCTTTTTTTCAAAAAAAACAAAAAGTTATTTTTATCGGTGGCGTTTTTTGGGAGGTATGAAAGAGGGATTTTCAGCAAGGCGAAAGGCACTCCCGCGCGATCAGATCGGCTGCGTTCGACTTCCAAAAGCCGCGTGAACTCTTCTTGGGCCAGAAACGCGTTAAAAAAAATGCCTTGTTTGGGTTTTGGGAAAAGATTGATGAGTAATTTTACAATATTATCTATTCCAGTGGAATCCGTATGCATTCAACTATCCAGCCAGACTTTCGAGTTTATGCTTTATTTTAATAATCGTTGGTCATATATTGACTTTATATCAACAAATCAATGAAAATTATTTTTCCTTTTAGACCGCGCAGCCCAGTCCCAAGGCTTTCGCTCGCCAATCAAGGCCGTGGATGCGTTTGTCGGCTCACTTAAGACCGCCATGGACGAATATATCCATGACCCCGTGGGCATTCCCCTGCTGAACGCCTGGGTGCGGGTCGGCGCCGCGCTTCCGGATATTACGGAGCGGATGCGGGAGGCAGTGGAGCTGGACAATGCCTGAATGGTTTACCGTTAAAATGAAAATTATCCCGCAAGCCGCAGGATCTGCGGCCCCTGGACGATATGTCGCGCCATCCGGGCATGGCCGGGTACCGGAACCAGGGGTTTGAGATCATCAACTTCTGATTTTTGCGCACGTTCGCCACGCCGATTACCTCGGCTGCATTTAAGCTCCAGATTGGAATTGACAACGCAAAAAGGTTATTTTAATACACTCGTGATGCCAAATTTATCTTCATGAGGTATCTGCTATTTTTTTCAATCGGAGCGTTTGTTTATGATGAATATTGATAAAACTTGCCTTGACCGCAGCGCCCGCCCGGCTGTGCTCTCCACCGGCATGAAAGTTGCGGATTTTCTTTCCATGGCAAAGGAATTTCACGGCTATCTGGCCCCAGGCCTCGTGGTGGGCGGATTCATGGTGGATGCGGCCCAGTCCCGGATGGCTGCGGGGGTTCTGTATGACGCCATCTGCGAAACCGCCTATTGCCTGCCTGACGCCATCCAGCTCCTGACCCCGTGCACCACAGGCAACGGATGGATGCGGGTGTTGGATTTCGGACGATATGCCCTTTGTCTGTATGACAAAGCAAGCGGCGAAGGCGTCCGGGTGAGCGTGGACTCGGCGCTTATTAACGGCTTTCCACGAATCCGGGAATGGTTTTACAAGGAAAAACCCAAAAAGGAACAGGACACAGACCGCCTGCTTCAGGAGATTCTGGAAGCCGGATCAGGTTATTTCGCCGTCCAGGAGGTCATGGTGGCGCCGGAGCGCCGAAAGCCCAGGCATAAGGGAATGACCCTTGATTGCCGGGTTTGCGGGGAAGCCTATCCGGCCGCTCATGGCGATATCTGCCGGGCCTGCCAGGGAGAAACTCCCTATGCCCAATTTTTTCCCCTTGCTCCAGATATAAAGGATGCCGCATTGCAATCGGTTCCGCTTCAGCATGCCGTTGGCCATAAGCTCTTGCACGATGTAACGGAAATCGTTCCCGGCGTTTCCAAAGGCCCGCTGTTTCGAAAGGGCCATCTGGTTTCCGAGACGGACCTTTGCCGGTTGCAGAAAATCGGCCGCAATTCCTTGTATGTTGAAGAGGATGCATTGCCGGACGGCTTTGTTCATGAGAATGAAGCCGCCCAATCTTTCGCCAAGGCCCTTGCCGGCGAAGGGGTGGTTCATTCCATGGAAGCGGTGGAAGGAAAAATTACCCTGTTTGCGGGCCGGAGCGGATTGTTGAGGGTGGATGCGGATCGTCTTCGGGCCTTTAACCAGGTGCCCGGCGTCATGGGCGCGTTGCGGAGAAATTTTACGGTGGTGAAAAAGGGGGACAAGCTCGGCGGCACCCGGTCCATTCCCCTGTATCTTCCCGAACCGTCGTTTAACCAGGCCCTGGCGGCCCTGGAAAATCGTCCGGCGGCCCGGGTGGCGTCCATCAATCCTCTGCCTGCGGGTATTCTGGTCACCGGCACCGAGGTATTCAGCGGCCTGGTCAAGGATCGGTTCACCGATATTATTTCCGCCAAGGTCAAGGCATTCGGCTGTCCGGTGGCCGGATCCATGATTGTGCCGGACGATGCGGAAGCCATACGGGACGGGGTCCATCGCCTCATGGAAAGCGGCGCGAAACTCATCATCACCACGGCCGGTCTTTCCGTTGATCCGGATGACGTGACCCGGAAGGGGCTCGTCCTGGCGGGAGCGGTTGATATGCTGTATGGCGCGCCCATTCTGCCTGGCGCCATGACGCTTCTGGCAAGAATTGGCGATATCCCGGTCATGGGCGTGCCCGCCTGCGCGTTGTTTTTCAAGGCCACCAGTTTTGACCGGCTTCTGCCCAGGGTTTTGGCCGGAATTCCCATTACCCGGAACGATCTGGCGGAAATGGGCCATGGGGCGTTTTGTCTGGAGTGTGAAACCTGTCGTTATCCCAATTGCACCTTTGGGCAATAAACATATTGATAAGGAGAAGAAGTAAACCATGAATGTGATCCGAATGAAGATCGACAACAGAGAGGTCACCGCGAGGAAAGGCCAGACCATTCTTGAAGCGGCGACAGATGCGGGCATAAAGATTCCAACGCTCTGCTATCATAAACAATTGAGCCCCATCGGGTCGTGCCGTATGTGCGTTGTGGAAGTGGAGGGATACGCCGAAGCCATGGCCGCCTGCACGACGACGGTTGCGGAGGGTATTTCGGTTACCACCCATTCGGATCGGCTTTTCCGCATGCGTCAGGATGCATTGAAAATGATCCTGGTGAACCATCCCCTGGATTGCCCGGTCTGCGACAAGGCCGGGGTGTGCGAGCTTCAGAATTTGACTTTTGAATACGGCGTGACCAGCGTTGACTATCAGATGCCGAAACGGAAATACACGTCCGCCTATAAAACCACTTTTATCGAGCATTTTCCCGAACGCTGCATTTTATGCCTTCGCTGCGTCAATGCCTGCAAGGAAATTCAGGGGCATCGGGCCCTTTCCATGGAAAACGGAGAAAACGGACCTCAGATCGTCATCAACAGAGACCGATGCGTTTCCTGCGGTGAGTGTGTGCAGGTCTGCCCCGTGGGCGGCATGCTGGAGGTAAAATCCGCCACCAAATGGCGTTCCTGGGAAACAACCCAGGTGCGCACCACCTGTCCTTATTGCGGCGTCGGCTGCCAGCAGCTTTTGCACATCGACAAGAACGGCAAGATCGTTCAGGTCACCGGCGTGGAGGACGCGGAACCGAACCAGGGACGGCTGTGCGTCAAGGGCCGATACGGCTTTGACTTCATTTATTCCGAGGACCGCCTGAAAAATCCCATTATCCGCAACGATGACGGCAGTTTCAGGGACGCTAGCTGGGATGAGGCACTGGATCTCGTGGCCGACCGGTTTCAAAAGATCATCAAGGAGAGCGGCCCGGATGCCATTGCCGGCGTGAGCTGCGCCCGCAGTATCAACGAGGATTCCTACCAGATGCAGAAATTTTTCCGCGCGGTGATCGGCACCAATAATATCGATCACTGCGCCCGTACCTGACATGCTCCCACGGTCGCCGGTCTGGCGGCCACGTTCGGTTCAGGTGCGATGACCAATTCCTTCGGGGAATTTTCCAAGGCCAAAATGTTCATGGTGATCGGCTCCAATATGACGGAAGCCCATCCAGTGGCCTCGACATTTTTGCAAAACGCGGTGGCTAAAGGGGCCAAGCTCATCGTGGTGGATCCGCGGCGGCATAAGCTGGCGGAGATTGCGGATGCCCATGTCCCCATCGCCGTTGGCAGCGATATCGCGTTCTTGAACAGCCTGATGTATGTGCTGATCGAGGAAGACCTTTACGACAAGCAGTTTGTTGAGTCCTGCACCCTGGATTTCGACAAGCTGAAGGCGAAAGTCATGGAATACCCGCCGGAACGGTCGGCGGCGATATGCAATGTTCCGGCGGAGTTGATCCGCAAGGTGGCCCGGATGGCGGCGTCCGTCAAACCGATGATGCTATGCTATACTCTTGGCATCACGGAACATACCTGCGGCAAAAACAACGTCATGTCCACCGCCAATCTTCAGATGCTTCTGGGTAATATGGGCATGGAATATGGCGGCGTGAATCCCCTGCGGGGCCAGAACAACGTGCAGGGGGCCTGCGATATGGGGGCCTTGCCCAATGTGTTCTGCGGATACCAGACGGTCACGAATCCCGATATTCGGGCCAAATTTGAAAAAGCCTGGGGCGTTGAAAAACTGCCCGACAAGGTGGGGCTGATGATTCCCCAGATGATGGACGGGCTGGTGAGCAAAAAAATTCGTGCGTTTTATATTTTCGGGGAAAATTTGGCCAATACCGAGCCGGACATCCGCAAGGTGGAGCATGAACTGGCGTCCGCCGAATTTCTCGTCTGCCAGGATATTTTTCAGAACGAAACCACCCGGTTCGCCCATGTGGTGTTCCCGGCTGCGGCCTGGAGTGAAAACAACGGCACCTTTGCCAATAGCGAGCGCCGGGTCAGCCGGGTGCGAAAAGCCAGCGAACCGCCGGGAGAGGCCAAGCCCAACTGGTGGATCTTCAAACAACTGGCCAAACGCATGGGCCATGACTGGGTCTCCAACAGCGGCCGGGAAATCTGGGACAACGAGGTTTCCGTTCTCTCTCCCAATCTGGCGGGCATCAAATACGCGCGCATTGAAAACAACGGCTTGCAATGGCCATGCCCCACGGAAGACCATCCCGGCACCTGTTTTCTGCACAAGGGCGGCCAGTTCACCTGCGGTTTGGGACAGTTTAAGGCCGTGGACTGGACCCCGCCCGCCGAGGTGGCTGACGCCGAATACCCCCTCGTGCTGTCTACGGGGCGAAGGCTCTACCATTACCATACCCGCACCCAGACCGGCCGCTGTGTGGGCTTAAACGACCTGCTGGGCGAGGAGACGGCGGATATTTCGATAGCCGACGCCACTGCCCTGGGCATCCAGAATGCCGAAATGATCCGGGTAAAATCACGGCGCGGGGGAGTGACGGTGAAAGCGCGGGTGACGCCCGAAGTGCCTGAAGGCATGGTGTGGATGGCCTTTCATTTCCGGGACGGAAACGCCAACTGGCTTACCAATCCGGCCTTTGACCCGGATACGTTGACGGCGGAATATAAGGCGTGCGCGGTGGCAATCGAAAAAATATAATCCTTGTAAACCATTAAAACAAAGAGAGACGATCATGCTAGACGGAGTGGGTACGATTCAGGAAACAGCAAACCTGGCGGCAGACGTTTCGAATGTAACGGATCTGGACCGTATTTTTGCGGCCCAGCAAACGGCATTTTTAAACAATCCCGTGACTTCAGCCAGTGATCGGGTGCGGCATCTGAACCAGTTGAAAGCCTCTTTGGTTGCCTATAAGAACCGGATTATTCAAGCGGTCAACGCGGATTTCAGCGCACGGGCCGCAGATGAAACCCTTCTGGCGGAAATTTTTTCCGCCGTGGAGGGCATTCGCTTTACCGCAAAGCGTGTCGGCCGCTGGATGAAGCCGGAACGCCGATGCGTCAATCTGGCGTTTATGCCCGGAAAAGCCCGGGTGATGTATCAGCCCCTGGGGGTAGTGGGGATCATCGTGCCCTGGAATTACCCGGTGTATCTTTCCATCGGGCCGCTCACCTGCGCATTGGGAGCGGGAAACCGGGTCATGATCAAGATGAGCAAATCCACCCCGGCAACCGCAAGCGTTCTTCAAGAGATGATTGCTGAAACATTTCGGGAAGACCATGTGGCGGTGATTTCGGGAAGTGAGGGCTGCGGAAGCGCTTTTGCGGCAAAGCCCTGGAATCACCTCTGCTTTACCGGCTCCACGACAACGGGGCGTCAGGTGATGCGGGCAGCGTCCGACAACCTGACGCCGGTGACCCTGGAACTCGGCGGGAAATCCCCGGCCCTTATCGGTCCGGGCACACCGGTGAATGAAGCCGCCGAACGCATCGCCTTCGGCAAGATGTTGAATTCCGGCCAGACCTGCATTGCCCCGGATTATGTGCTTTGCCCCCGGTCGAAAATCCCGGCGTTCATATCCGCGATGAAATCCCGGGTCGCCAAAATGTATCCGTCGTTAAAGGCCAATCCCCAGTTCACTATCATCGTCAACGTAAATCAGCATGAACGGATTTACGAGGTTCTTGAAGATGCCCGGCGCAAGGGAGCCCTTGTTACGGAAATCAATCCAGCCGGCGAGGATTTTTCAGATACCCGCAAAATGCCCTTGTTTGTCCTCACGGACGTCACGGCGGACATGCGCGTCATGCAGGAGGAAATTTTCGGCCTTCTGCTGCCGGTGGTTCCCTATGATTCCCTGACGGACGCAGTGGCGTTCGTCAACCAGCGGCCCCGGCCCCTGGCGCTTTATTATTTCGGTTACGACCAGTCTCAGGTTGATTATGTCCTGAACCATACTACCTCCGGCGGCGCGGCGGTCAACGATGTCCTGATACACTGCCCCCAGGATGACCTGCCGTTTGGCGGCGTGGGCCCGTCCGGCATGGGAAGGTATCACGGAAGGGCCGGATTTGTTAATTTTTCAAATGAAAAAGGGGTGCTTTACAAGCCCCGGTTCAACTTCACCAAACTGGTGTATCCGCCCTATGGAAAAATCCATGAGCTCGCCTATAACCTGTTTATCCGGTGATGGTGGAAATTTTTGGCAGGACGAATGCGTCATGAAAAAATTATCGCGTCTTTTTATCGCGTCGGTATTGTTTATCTATTCATGGTGACAGCTTTGTTTGCGTCCGATTCCTTTGAGGGACTATCCTCACCGGAAATAAAAAGAATCGCCGCCGGCAATCCCAAAACGGTTCCGGCGGGACGGTATGCCGATGAAGTCTTCAATCATTATGAATTCATAAATAAAATTTTAGGAAAATACCATGAGTTCGAAAAAAGTTTATTCCATTTGCGGTATGTGCACCGTCCGCTGTCCCATTATGGCCGAGACTGAAAACGGCGAAATCACCTTTTTGCAGGGCAACCCCCATGTTCCCGCCATGAAGGGAGGACTCTGCCCCAGGGGCGTGGCGGGCATCGCGCTGGTTCAGGATGCCGAACGTCCCCAGTATCCCATGATCCGTGAAGGGGCGAGGGGAGAGGGAAAATGGCGGAAGGCGGGGTGGGATGAAGCCCTTGATTATGTGGCCAGTAAACTGAAAAATATCACCGGCACCCATGGCGCAAGAAGCCTTGCCTTTTCGGATCGGGGCGGCCCCTTTCAAGACCTTCACAAAGCGTTTGTAAAAGGGATGCAATCCCCGAATTACACCAACCATGATGCCTCCTGCGCCAGAAACGTGGAGCATGCCCACCTATCGTTGACGGGGCTTGGCCGGAAAGACGTGGTCTATGATCTCAAAAACGCCCGCCATGTGGTGTTGCAGTTCCGAAACCTGTTTGAAGCGATTAATGTCCAGGAAGTCAACAACCTTCTGGATGCCATGAGCAACGGCTGTAAACTCACGGTGATCGACATCCGGGCAAATGTTTCCGCAAGTAAGGCCAATCGGTTTTTCATGCTTCGCCCCGGAACCGATTATGCCTTCAATCTGGCGGTGATTCACGAAATCCTGGCCAGCCATCTGTATGACGAGGACTATGCGGCGGCGCTCATCAAGGATCTTGACGAGCTTGCCGCTTTTGTGAAGCCCTACACCCCGGAATGGGCTGAAACCGAAACCGGAATTCGCGCCGCGGAACTGCGGCAATTCGTCCATGAGCTTGCGGAAGCAAAGCCTTCGGTGATCTGGCATCCAGGCTGGATGACCGCAAGATACCGGCATTCATTTTATGTTTGCCGTTCCATCTATATCATTAATGCGCTTTTGGGTTCCATTGGGGCAAAGGGCGGGCTTCCTCTTGCCGCCAAACCGGCTGATGTGGAAAAGCGAGGCCTGAAAGCCCTGACGGAACTGTATGCCAAACCATCTGAAAAACGCGCCGATGGAGCAGGATGGAAATATCCCCATATTTCAGATGGACCGGGCCTGGCCCATCTGATGTACAAGGCCATGGATACCGGAGACCCATACCCCGTTAAAGCCTATATCGCCTACCGCCACGATCCCCTCATGGGATTTCCCGAGCCGGAGCGCCTGAAGCAGATTTTCGCCAAACTGGACCTGCTGGTTTCCGTTACCTTTTCCTGGTCGGACACCGCGTGGTTTTCGGATGTGATACTGCCCTTGTCGCCGTATCTGGAACGAGAAAGCATTATCGCTTGTAAAAACGGATTAAAACCCCATTTTTTTATTCGTAAACGGGTGGTGGATCCGCGTTTTGACACCAAAGCGGATTGGGAAATTTTCAGCGGGCTGGCAAAACGCCTGGGTCTTGCCGATCTGGCGTTTGACGACATCAGGGATATCTGGAATTATCAACTGGAAGGGACCGGCGTCACCATCGAGGATTTTGACGCCACCGGCATGGTGCATCTTGCCGACAAGCCCTTGTACCAGGATGTCCGGCAAAAGGGATTCAAAACAGGCAGTGGAAAAATAGAGATTATTTCGGAAAAGCTGGAAAGCCAGGGTATTCCTTCCCTCTTGCCCTATGCGTCGCCAGCCCGGCCCGGTGAAGGCCGCTTTCGGCTTACATTCGGCCGGTGCGCGCTCCACACCCAGGGGCACACGGCGAACAATCCCCGGCTGGCGGAACAAATGCCTGAAAATACGCTTTGGATCAACAGCATGGCGGCGAAAAAATTGGGCATTTCAGACGGCGATACCGTCTCTGTTTCCCAAAACGGGTATTCGGAAACCATTACAGCCATGGTGACGGACATGATTCATCCCGAGGCCGTGTTCGTGATTCACGGGTTTGGCCACCGCCTGCCGATGGAAAGCCGGGCCATCCACAAGGGGCTGGCGGACAATAAATTCATGGCTGGCGGACTGGATATCTGGGATATTGCCGGCGGAGCGATTGCGTTTCAGGAACATTTCGTCACCGTTACAAAAATATAGGAGGCTGGGGCGGGTTTGTGCCTATAAAAGATGCAAAGACCCCACGACGGAGGCGCATGAAGAGCAAGCAGCAATTTCAGGTCCGGTCCAAGGTCTGGGTTCAGGACGCGGCCGGCAATGTGGTGTTCGGGCTGGGAAGGCTCCGGATTCTGGAAGCCATTGCCCGCCACGGCTCGCTCCGTTCCGCCGCCCTTGAGCTGAACATGGGATACCGGGCCATCTGGGCGAGGATCCGGGCCACGGAAGAACGTCTGGGCGCGGCCGTCCTTGAGAAAAAACAGGGAGGAAAAAGCGGCGGCGGGAGTTGCCTCACGCCGCTTGGGGAACAACTGGTCCGTGATTTCCGGGCATTGCAGAACGTGATTGAACGGGAATCGGACCAGGCCTTTGCCGGCACCCTGGGGATGGGTCTGGACGCAGTTGTCAAGAAGCCGAAGGCCAATCAAGAATCTCCATAACGCCGCGTTGAACTCAAACGCTTCGTGGAAGGAGCCCTCTCCCTCGCTCCATTCGTCCTTTTATATTTAATAATTTAAGATAGTTCATATCGCAAACAGATCAAACTGACCGGAAAAAAAGAAAAGCCCGTCCTTTTCAGGAGCGGGCTTTTGGTTTGTGCGAGAGAAAAAAATTACTGCAAGAACGGATTGAACCGCTTTTCCCGGCCGATGGTGGTTTCGGGGCCGTGGCCGGAATAGACCACCACGTCATCGCCCAGGGGAAGCAGTTTGGTTTTGATGCTGCGGATCAATGTGTCGTAATCGCCGCCTGGAAAATCGGTTCGGCCGATGGACCCGGCAAACAGGGAATCCCCCACAAACACCACGCCGTTGTTGTGAAGCGATATCCCGCCCAGGGAATGGCCGGGGGTGTGCAGCACCAATAGGGTGATGTCGCCGAAGGTGATTTTGTCCCCTTCATCAATGGTCTGGTCGGCGGGCGGAGAATTTTCCCCGGACATGCCGAAAGCCATGGCCGACATGGACACCTGGGCGAGCATGTCCGCATCCGCCTTGTGGATCAGGATGGGGGCGTTTGTGGCGTCTTTCAGGCGCTTGTTGGCCCCCACATGGTCAAAATGCCCGTGGGTGTTGATGATGTATTTCACCGTCAGCTTGGAATCCGCCAGGGCCAGGAGAATCTTGTTCACCTCATCCCCCGGATCGATCACCACGGCGGATTTGGTTTTTTCACATCCCACAATAAAACAGTTCGTCATAATTGGCCCTAAAGCCAATGTCTTGATAATCACGGGGTGTTTTCTCCTTTTGCTTTTTTCGCTTTTTCAATGATTTCCAGAATGCTGGCGATTTTGTTTTTGGGCTTGTCGGCCGTCTTCATGAGCTGTTCGAAGGCTGCCACCGGCATATTGGCTTGGAGATAGCTTTCCACATCAAATATTTCCCACCAGCAGTCCAGAATTTTCCAGCAGATGCCGTCATCCTCGCCGCTCATCATGCAGTAATTGAAAGGTATTTCGCTCCCAAGCCTTGGACAGTGACGTTTCAGGGCATCAATACGCGCATCGGACATTGTTCATCGTTCCTTATTGCTTGCTCTTCAAAAGCTGGGGTTTCGGGTAGTCCGCGAAGATTTTTTCGGCTTTTGTAATTTCTTCCTCGGGCAGTTCGATGTCCATAATGCCGCCGGACAAATATTTCTCATAGGCCGTGAGATCCAGCAGACCGTGACCGCTCCAGTTGAACAGGATGACCTTTTCCTTGCCTTCTTCCTTGGCTTTATTGGCTTCATCAATGACGGCGGCCAGGGCGTGGCTGGTTTCGGGCGCCGGGATAATGCCCTCGGTCCGGGCCAGCAGGATGCCAGCTTCAAATACTTCCTTTTGCTTCACCGATCTCGGGGTAAAAATGCCTTCGGTAACGAGCTGGCTGACCGTGGGGGCCATGCCGTGATACCGGAGTCCGCCGGTGTGAATGGGGGGCGGCATGAATGTGTGACCGAGACTGTGCATGGGCAGCAGCGGGGTATATCTTGCGGTGTCGCCGTGATCATAGACAAACGGGGCTTTGGTGAGGGTCGGGCATCCGGCGGGCTCCACCGGATAAATTTCGATCTGTTTCCCGTTCATTTTATCCAAAACAAAGGGGAAGGCCAGGCCGGCAAAATTGCTGCCTCCGCCCGCGCAGGCAATGATGACGTCCGGATATTCGTTGATTTTTTCCATCTGCTTTTTGGCTTCAAGACCGATGATGGTCTGGTGCAGCATGACGTGGTTGAGGACGCTGCCCAGGGAATACCGGGTTTTTCCGGTGGGATCGCTTACCGCTTCCTCAATGGCCTCGCTGATGGCGATACCCAGGCTTCCCGGTGTGTTCGGATCGCGTTCCAGCACATCGCGGCCGGCTTTGGTGAAAGGACTCGGGCTGGGGATGCACTTGCCGCCCCAGGCGGCCATCATGGATTTCCGGTAGGGCTTCTGGTCAAAGCTGATGCGGACCATATAAATTTTGCATTCCATGCCGAACTGGGAGCAGGCAAAGGACAACGCGCTGCCCCACTGGCCCGCGCCGGTTTCCGTGGTTATTTTTTTTATGCCGAATTCTTTGTTATAATAGGCCTGGGGCACGGCGGTATTGGGCTTATGGCTGCCCGCAGGACTTAAACTTTCATTTTTAAAATAAATCCGGGCGGGCGTGCCCAGAGCTTTTTCCAGGTTCCGGGCCCGGACAAGGGGCGAGGGCCGCCAGATTTTCAGCACGTCCATGACGGGTTCGGGGATGTCGATCCACCGCTGGCTGCTGACTTCCTGCTCGATGAGGTTCATGGGAAAAACCGGGGCGAGCATCTCCGGGGAAATGGGGTTGCCGTCCGGCCCCAGGGGCGGATTCATTTTAATATCGGCAAGGATATTATACCATTGCCGGGGCATCTCATCCTCACGCAAATAGATTTTTCGTTGTTCCATAATTTTGAAATCTCCTTATCCCTGTTTGGTTGTGTGCTGATTGTATTTGTTATTTAATCCGAATGATTGATTGTTTGCGCCCCGGCGTTTTTCCGGTAGATGACATCCAGAATTCCGTTGATAAATGCCCCGGAGTCTTCCGTGCCGTAAAGTTTTCCAATATCAACCGCTTCATTGATGGTGACTTTCGGCGGTATGTCCGGGCAGAACAGCAGTTCATAGGTGGCGATGCGAAGAATATTGCGGTCCACATACCCCATGCGGCTGATTTTCCAGTTGCTGGAATAGGTCTCGATGGTTTGATCAATCTGGGGCTTGTTGATAATGACGCCTTTGATCAGGGAAACATAAAACGCATGGATATCCTGGGACGGTTTCAGGCGCGTCTCCAGCCGTTCCAGGAGTTCATCCGATTCATTTTTCAGCATGTCCATGCAAAAGAGTGCTTTCATGGCCAGCTCTCTGGCTTTGCGGCGGGTTCCCATAAATATTATTTCTGCTCCGCCAGCGTATCCATGAGGTTGGCCATTTCAATGGCTGCAATGGCGGAGTCCCAGCCTTTGTTGCCCGCCTTGGTGCCCGCCCGTTCAATGGCCTGCTCAATGGTGTCCGTGGTGACGACGCCGAAAATAACCGGGATTTCCGAATCCAGGCTGACGGTGGCAATCCCTTTGGATACTTCCGCGGCCACATAGTCGAAATGGGGCGTGGCCCCCCGGATGACCGCGCCCAGGCAGATGACCGCGTGATATTTCTTCTTGGCCGCTTTTTTGGCCGCCAGCGGGATTTCAAATGCGCCGGGCACCTTGATGATATCAATATCGGCATTGTCAGCGCCGCTTCGGGTGAGGGCGTCAATGGCCCCGGAAACCAGTTTTTCTGAAATAAAATCATTAAACCGGCTTACGATAATGGCGAAACGCTTGCCTTTTGCCTGTAAATTTCCTTCGATAATTTTTGACATAACAGTTCCTTTATTAAGGCGTGGTGTCGAGATTTAAATAATGCCCCATTTTCAGGCGTTTGCATTCCAGGTAACAGCGGTTGTGCTCATTGGGCTTGGTCTGGATGGGCACCTGCTCCACAACGCTGATGCCATAGCCTTCCAGTCCCACGATTTTCTTGGGGTTATTGGTAATGAGCCGCATTTTTTTCACCCCCAGATTCGCCAGCACCTGGGCGCCGATGCCGTAATCCCGCAAATCCGGCTTAAACCCGAGTTTTATATTGGCTTCCACCGTGTCGTAGCCCTCGTCCTGAAGGTTATAGGCTTTCAGCTTGTTCACCAGGCCGATGCCCCGGCCCTCCTGACGGACATACAGCAGCACCCCGCCGCCTTCCTCTTCCATCATCTGCATGGCCTTGAAAAGCTGTTCGCCGCAGTCGCAGCGCAGGGAGCCGAAGATATCGCCGGTGAGGCATTCGGAATGCACCCGCACCAGGGTTGGTTTTTCCGGATCGATGTCTCCCTTGACCAGGGCGATATGCTGGTAATTCTCTAGATCGTTTTCAAAAACAATCACCTTAAAATCACCGGCATGGGTGGGAACATTGGCTTCCACTGCCCGGCGCACAAAGGATTCGGTGCGCATACGGTACGCGATGAGATCGGCGATGGTGCAAATGCCGATGCCGTGTTCTTCGCTGAATTGTTCCAGGGCCGGCATGCGGGACATGGTTCCGTCATCATTCATGATCTCACAAATGACGGCGGCCGGCGTGAGGCCGGCAAGCCGGGCGAGGTCCACGGACCCTTCTGTCTGGCCGGTGCGGACCATCACGCCGCCACGCCGGGCGCGCAGGGGGAAAATATGGCCGGGCCGGGCGATATCTTCCGGTTTTGCGTTGTCTGCAATGGCGGTGAGAATCGTGGTGGCACGGTCCGCCGCCGAGATGCCGGTGGTCACGCCGTGTCTGGCCTCAATGGAGACCGTGAAACCCGTTTTAAATTGAGAGGTGTTTTCAGACACCATCATGGGCAGTTTCAGTTTCTCCACAATGTCCGGGGACAGTGCCAGGCAAATCAGCCCCCGACCGTATTTGGCCATAAAATTAATGAGTTCAGGGGTTACGGCCTGGGCCGCAATGGTGAGGTCGCCTTCGTTCTCCCGGTCCTCATCATCCACCAGGATCACCATTTTTCCGGCCCTGATGTCCTTGATGGCTTCTTCAATGCTTAAATGTGACATAACTATTTAATCTCCTTAATATATTCAAGCGCCGGTCATTCGGGGGGCCGTTTGCCGGGCCTGTGATTACGTTTTATATGAATCGTATACTATGATTTAAATAAATCCGGTTTTCAATAAATATTCCATGTCGAGCGGTTTGCCGGTTTTTTTGTCCGGTTCGCCCGGCTTTCCCCGGCTGAGAAAATTTTCCACATATTTTCCGATCATATCGGTTTCAATATTCACCATATCGCCGATGTTCTTGAACCCGATGGTGGTCATGCCTGCCGTGTGGGGAATGATGCTGACCTCAAAGGTGTGATCGTCGCAGCGGTTGACCGTCAGGCTGATGCCGTCGACAGCCACGGACCCTTTGGGGATCAGGTGCCGGGCCAGGGATTCGGGAACCGAAAATCCCACCAGAATCGCGTTGGCATGCCGGGTTTTATGGGTGATATGGCCGGTGCCGTCAATATGCCCGGAAACCAGATGGCCGTCCAGGCGGTCGGACAGGCGCAATGCCCGTTCAATATTGACTTTTTCTCCGGTTTTGACCTGCTTGAAACAGGTTTTATCCACGGTTTCCGGCGATACATCCACTTCAAAGCGCGCGCCGGCAATGGAGACCGCTGTCAGGCAGGCCCCGTTCACCGCGATGCTGTCGCCGATTTTTGTGCCGATAAGTGTAAAATCAGCGGTAATGGCCAGCCGCTTTCCTTCTCCGGCAGGCCGGACAGCGGTGACCGCGCCAAGGCCTTCTATGATGCCTGTAAACATGATTGTTTGTCCTGTTTTATATACCCTTCAATCATCACATCCCCGTCAAACTGCCGGACCGTGATGTCCGTCACCGGGATGCTGTGGGACATCAATTCCGGACCGGCCCCCCGGCACATGGGAATTCCATCGTCCCCGCCCAGAATTTTGGGCGCGTAAAAAAAACAGACTTTATCAACGACCCCGGCTTTCAGGGCTGCCGCAGAGACCAACGCCCCGCCTTCAATGAGCAGGCTGGTGACGCCCATTTCCCCCAGCCGGTTCATCAGCGCGTCAAGATCGATGCGGCCGTCTTTTATATCTGCGGTGATAATTTTTATTCCTGCTGCTTCAAGCCGTTTCCGTTTCCCGGATGGGGCCAAATTTCCGGTAACGATGAGGGTATCAGCGCTGGATTTCAGGTGCAAGACGTTCGCATTTTCCGGAATGGACAGGTGCGTATCCAGAATAACCCGGATTGGATCAACAGCGGCTTTGCCTTCCAGGCGCGCCGTCAGGCGGGGATTATCGGCAGTGACGGTATTGATTCCCACCATAATGGCGTCCATCCGGTGGCGCAGTTCATGAACATAATTGCGGGCGGAAGGGCCGGTGACCCATTTGGCGTCACCGGTGCGGGTGGCAATGCGTCCGTCTAACGTCGCCGCGCATTTTAAGAGGACAAACGGCCGTTTTGTCCGGATATATTTAATAAAAATGTCGTTTAGCTTTCGTGCCTGATTTTCACATACCCCGGTTTCCACGGTGGCGCCATTGCGGATCAAAAATTCCGCGCCGCCCCCCGCCACGTCCGGATTCGGGTCCGCCATGGCCATGACCACATGCCGAATCCCCGCGGAAAGGATTTTTTTTGTGCATGGATCCGTCCGGCCCACATGGTTGCAAGGCTCCAGGGTGACAAACAGGGTGGCGTCACGGGCCAGTTCTCCGGCATCGTTAATGGCAAAAACTTCCGCATGGGGGCCGCCGGCTTTCTGGTGCCAGCCCCGGCCCACAACCTCGCCATTTTTTACCACCACGGCACCCACCATGGGGTTCGGAGATGTATAGCCCGCGCCTCTGGCTGCCAGTTCCAGTGCTGTTTCCATAAAATACTGGTTATTCATGGACATCTAATTCCACTTTATCCTTATATATTGAATATCCGTATCGTTTCCGGGAAGTTCGTCTTTTAAGCACCGGTTTGCCGGCATCACGCTTCCCTCGTCGGAACTCAAATCCCAATAATTCAAACATGGCCTGGTCTGGCATGTCCAGTCGGCTGAAGCAACGTATCCTTGTCTTCTCTTCCGCCAACGTCAACCCAAACTGCCCCAAACGGTTGCTTAACGAAAAGCTAAGCCGGAGCTGCCCAGCGGGCAGCGATCGGCTTGAGCGATTTGTTAAAGTTTCTTTAATATCTCTTTGAATGCCAACATTTCCATAAGACTATCTTCGCTACCGAATAAAGTGAATGCATTGATATTCATAGATTGCAATCTTTTCAAAACTTGATTTTTAATAGCGCCTGGCAATGTATATTTAACTAAATAGTCTTGTCCCTTAACATTTGAAGCTGAAAAATATTTTTCATGGCTACAGTAAACCCAGTTTGCATTGACCTTTTTAACACATACCGTGTATTGCCCCTGCTGCATAAAATGCCGTTTATGAGTAGAAACGTATGGCCCAAGCTCACATATCTGAGGAGAACCAAGAGTGCCGCTTTTACCCATACCTAAATGCTCTACGTATGCATATATAGCGACTCTCTTGTCAGGGGCTGCTTTTTGAAATGCGAAGAACAACGCTATATAGAGCGACTGAGACCAATCAAGTAATGGTGATGGGAAACCATGATGCCGAACATAAGCCATGAACCTATAATTGAGAGGGCCATTAAAAATATCTTTATCTATTTTCAATTCTTTTGCTATAGCCCATTTGTTTCCGGTATACGACTCTACTGCGGGCTTAATACTCACCAGATAACGATTGTATTGATCAACGGAAACTTCTTCTGATAAATAACGTTCTAAGGTTGTATCTAAATAAAAATCGGAAGATTCATGGCCACGGTATAAAGGTTTGGAAATGGTTGTGCTTATAGAAGAATTTTTGGATTCTAAGAATTCATGAAGCTTTTTAACTTCTGCCTCTAATTCAGCCCAAGTATCTAAGTCTATTTGCTTCATTTTATCTTCATACCTTTAACATCTTTAATAGATGGAAAATTTTCCATGCATGACTCTTATATAACAGAAAATTTTCCATCTATTCTCATATCAAGTGGGCAAACATAGAAAAAATCATCTTATATTTTCCATGTTTGCATGGCTATATCCGGTAACATGGAAAATAAGCCCAAATGTAAATCCAGCCTCAAATTGAGGCTGACGGACCCGGTGCGGCGGTTCTTCGCTATGGTCACCGCACCTGTTGCGTTGGGTATTTTGATCAGAGCCGCAAGCGTAAGCGACCGGAATCGCTCCCTGACAGTCGCGGCTCTGAGTGGCCGAAGCAATGCCTGTTTCGTCATTTGCGCCGGATAAAAACGTCAATGGTTTCGCAACGAATCGTTTGCGAAACCATTCCCATTTATAAGAAAAAGGACTTTTTTAACCACCGAGAACTCAGAGGACACAGAGGTTGAGGTTGTTTATAATAATTTTACTCTGTGACCTCTGTGTTCTCTGTGGTGTTTTCAGTTAAGTCGTTATTTTTATCCTTCGTTGTGTCCATCCGGGCATGGGGGTTACCTGCCATTTGTCCGGCTGTCAGTTATTTCAATGTTTTGAGCTCGTTTTCAAAATCCGTGACATCCTTAAAATCCCGATACACGGAAGCAAACCGCACATAGGCGACCTTGTCAAGTTTATGTAACATGCTCATCATTTTTTCGCCGATGATGGTGGACGGAATTTCCTTGGCTTCGGATTCCCGCAGATCCTGCTCCAATTCGCTCACGAACGCCTCAATGACATTCATGCTGATTTCGCGTTTTTCACAGGCCTTCAGAAGACCCGACCGGACCTTGTCCCGGTTGAAAACCTCCCGCCGCTTGTCCTTTTTAATAATCATGATGGGAATGTCTTCGATATACTCGTAAGTCGTAAACCGCCGCTCGCAGGAGAGGCATTCCCGGCGTCTGCGGATGGCATCCCCGTCCTTGCTCAATCTGGAATCAATCACCTTGTTGTTGTTGTCACGGCAATAGGGACATTTCATCGATGGCTTTCCTTTAGTTGGATGACTTCAATCTCCGATTCCGCCAGCATGGCTTCGGACAGGTCGTCCGCATATCCGTCCAGATAGTATATCCTTTTAATACCCGCGTTGATGATCATTTTGGTGCAAATGGAGCAGGGAAGGTTGGTGCAGTAGAGGGTGGCGCCGGCGATGGAAACGCCGTGATAAGCGGCCTGAATAATGGCGTTTTGTTCGGCATGAATTCCCCGACAGAGTTCATGCCGCTGGCCGGAAGCGATATTCATGCTTTCCCGAAGACAGCCGATCTCGGTGCAATGCCGAATGCCGCTGGGAGCGCCGTTGTATCCGGTGGTCAGGATGCGCTTGTCCTTGACGATGAGGGCGCCCACGGAGCGTCGCAGGCAGGTGGACCGCTTTGCCACCAGAACGGCAATGTCCATGAAATAAGCGTCCCAGGTCGGGCGATGGGCTGCGGTCATACCTCTATAATTTCCTTGTTGAAACGGGTTGATTCCTTATCCTTCATCCGGGAAAAGCGGAAAACCGGCGCACAGTTCATGAACGTCTTTTTTGACCCGGCTGATGACGGATGCGTCATGGGGGTGTTTTAATACATCGAGAATAAATCCGCCGATGCGTTTCATCTCCAGCTCTTTCATGCCACGGGTGGTGATGGCCGGGGTTCCGATGCGGATACCGCTTGTGATAAACGGGCTTTGGGTGTCAAAGGCGATGGTGTTTTTGTTGACGGTGATGCCCGCCTGCTCCAGGGAATGCTCGGCTTCTTTTCCCGTGATGTTCAGATTCCGGAGATCCACGAGCATCAAATGGTTGTCGGTGCCATTTGACATGAGCTGGATGCCGTTATCCATTAGAAAAGCGGCCATGGCGGCGGCGTTTTTGACTACCTGGCGTTGATATTCCTTGAAGGAATCCGCCAAGGCCAGTTTGAAGGCCACGGCCTTGGCGGCGATGACATGCATGAGGGGGCCGCCCTGGATTCCCGGAAAAATTTCCTTGTTGAGTTTGGCGCTTAGGTCTGCGGGGGCGAGAATCAGGCCGCCCCGGGGGCCTCTCAGTGTCTTGTGGGTGGTGGAGGTAACGATGTCCGCGTGCTTGATGGGAGACGGGTGAACGCCGCCGGCGACCAGTCCGGCGATATGGGCCATGTCCACCATCAGATAGGCGTCAACGGATTTGGCGATGGTTTTGAACGCTTCAAAGTCAAGAAACCGGGGATAGGCGGAACCCCCGGCCACGATCATTTTGGGCCGGTGCTCTTTTGTCAGGGCCGCCAGACGGTCGTAGTCGATGGTGCCGGTATCCTTGCTCACGCCATAAGGCACGAAATGGTAAAATCTGCCGGAAAAGCTTGCGGCCGCGCCGTGGGTCAGGTGCCCGCCGTGGGAAAGGTCCATGCCGAGCACCGTGTCTCCAGGGGACAGCAGAGAGAAATAAACGGCCATATTGGCCTGGGAGCCTGAGTGGGGCTGAACATTGGCATAATCCGCATCAAATAATTTTTTGGCCCGTTCGATGGCCAGGGATTCGGCGATATCCACATTTTCACATCCGCCGTAATAGCGTTTCCCTGGATAACCTTCGGCGTACTTGTTGGTCATCACGCTTGCCTGGGCCGCCATGACTGCGGGACCGACGATATTTTCAGAGGCGATGAGTTCCAAGGTGTTCGTCTGCCGGATGCGTTCTTTTGAAATGGCATCGGCGATTTCCGGATCCACTTTTTTTATTGCATTGTCGTCCAACTATAGATTCTCCATAAAAATAGGGGGTCTAAATTTTGAAAATTACAAATCTTGTTTTGTTACATTCGGTCCAGCTTATCGATCCGTCTCTGGTGGCGTCCGCCTTCAAACGGGGTTTCAAGCCAGACGCGCACGATTTCTTTCGCCAGTTCCGTTCCAATGACCCGCCCGCCCATGACCAGAATATTGGCGTCATTATGTTTGCGGCTCAACGCGGCTGAAAAAAGATCGTTGCACAGTGCGGCCCGGGCGTTTTTGACGCGGTTGGCCGCCATGGACATGCCGATGCCCGTTCCGCAGATCAGGATGCCTCGACGGCCCTTACTTTCGGCCACTTTTTGCGCAAGCTTTATGCCGATATCCGAATAGTCCACGGAATCCTCGCTGAATGCGCCGCAGTCCTCTACGGCAAGGCCCATCGCCGTTAAAAACGTCTTGATGAATTCTTTGAGCGCATATCCGGCGTGATCGCTTCCGATGAGGATTGCCTCTGGGTTTTCCATAATATTTTTCCGGTATGTGTTTTATGTTTTATAGGGGGCTACCGTTTTTTGTCATCAGGTCTTTGAAATAATATAATCAATGGCTTTCTGGACGGTGGCGAGTTTTTCAGCGTCTTCATCCGGGACTTCGATATCGAATTCTTCTTCCATGGTCATGATGAGTTCAACTATTGCCAAAGAATCCGCTCCCAAATCATCAATGAGCGATGCTTTAGGAACCACGTCGCTGATATCCACATTCAGTTTTTCCGCGATGAGTTTTTTGACTTTGTCTTCGATCTTCATGAATCGTTTCTCCTTAAAATTCTATATGCCGCCTATCATTTTATATTTATATAATAACAGAAAAACCCGAATCCGCGCCGGAAGATTTTTTCATATCATCTCCGGCGTCTGTCGGGTCATTGCGGGTGATTTCGGGAACGAAACGCCAAGGTTTGCGCAAATCATGTTCCCGGCCCTGTTAATAGACAACCAAATGCGGCCCGATTTCAAACGTGTCAGGCTTTTTTACCACTTATTCGGCTGCTGCTTTAATGTTTTTTCCTTTATAAACGCCGCATTGCGGACAGACAAAATGCGGGAGTTTGGCTTCGCCGCATTCCGGACAGGAGGAAACATTCGGTGCGGCGGTTTTTTGATGGGTTCGTCGTTTATCGCGTTTTGATTTGGATTTCTTATGCTTTGGTACAGCCATGATTAGCTCCTAACTAATTGTATTTTTTAAAAATTTATTCAATTCTGGATAAATTCATTGTTAAATCATGTATGTTAAAACGTATTTGTTGTCAAGGGAATTCATTGAACCCTTTTATTTTGATTCTTGTATTTGCCGGAACCTCGTGTTAGCTTAAAAATTTTTTAAAAATTCGATCCTTATTATCTTTAAACAAGGTGTTATGCAATGGACAAAACAACAATTATTACCCGGTTCCCGCCGAGTCCCACTGGATATCTGCATCTTGGCGGCGCCCGGACGGCGATTTTTAACTGGCTGTATGCCCGGCACACAGGGGGCCGATTTGTGCTGCGTATCGAAGACACAGACGCGGAACGCTCCACCCAGGAATCCGTGGACGCCATTTTTGAGGCACTGGACTGGCTGGGCATCGACTGGGATGAAGGACCGTATTTCCAGTCAAAACGGTATGATGTATACAAAGAACATATTAACCGGATGATTGATTCCGGCCACGCCTATTATTGCACCTGCACGCCCGAGGAAGTGGAGCGGATGAGGACCGAAGCCCGCGAAAACGGTGGCAAGCCGCGATACAACGGCACCTGCCGGGAAAAGGGGTTGAAATGGCGGGAAGGGGCCGTGGTCCGTTTCAAGACGCCGCTGACCGGCTCAACGGTGGTGGATGACAAAATCCGGGGGCCTATTGCGTTCGCCAATGCGGAGCTGGATGATTTTATCATTGCGCGCGGTGACGGCTCCCCCATGTATAATCTGGCGGTGGTGGTGGATGATATTACCATGAATATCAATACCATTATCCGGGGGGACGATCATATCAGCAATACGCCGAAGCAGATTCTGCTATATCAGGCTCTGGGCTGCGAAGTTCCGGATTTTGGGCATGTTCCCATGGTGCTGGGGCACGACAAATCCCGCCTGAGCAAGCGGCACGGCGCCATGTCCGTGACGGCGTATCGCGACATGGGCTATCACCCGGACGCCATGGTGAATTTTCTGGTGCGCCTGGGGTGGTCCCACGGGGACCAGGAATTTTTTACCCGGTCCGAGCTGATTGAAAAATTCAACCTGGAGCATATCGGCCGGTCCGCCGGAGTATTTAATCCGGAAAAACTTCTGGCTCTCAATGCCGAGCATATCCGGGCCGCTGCCGCGCCGGATCTCGCGCCGCATTTGCTGCTGTTTCTAAAGGCAAAAGGCATTGACGCCGAACCAGGCGATTATCTGAACGGGGTGATTGAGACATTAAAGCCCCGGAGCAAGACTTTTATCGAAATGGCGGATGGGGCGGGGTTCTATTTTCAGGAAAAACCGGTTTATGACGCTCAGGCTGCGGCGAAATTTTTAAATTCCGGGCTGATTGGCCCCATGAAACAGTTGACTGACGCCATTTCGCAAACCGAAGCCTTTGATGAACCGTCCCTTGAAGATATATTTAAAACCGTGATGGCGGATTGTGACCTGAAGTTCGGAAAAATCGCCCAGCCCGTGCGGGTGGCCTTAACCGGCGGCACCGTGAGCCCCGGTATTTTTGAAATGATGCTGGCCCTGGGCAAATCCCGGGTGGTGTCGCGTCTGAAAGACGCGCTCCTGTTTATGGAAAAAGGGCCGTCCGCGGATTAAAAATTTGACTTGACACCCGGCGGGTCCTAAGTTATTGAGACAACTTATTTCATGAGGGTTGGTGCAGCGGCAGCACGACGGGTTCTGACCCCGTTAACCAAGGTTCGAATCCTTGACCCTCAGCCAAAAATCTAATCCAAGGGTTATCGTTGGGGTGTATTTCCTGATGGCGATAACCCTTTTTTTATTGCTTTAACCTTTTAATAAATGACTGTGAGTGACTGTGAAAATGACTGCGAGATTATTATGAAAGTCGCATTGATCGCCCCGCCCTATCCGTTGGAAGAAGCGCCATCCCCGCCCCTGGGCATTTGCTATGTGGCTGCGGCCTGTGAAGCGGCCGGCGCGGAAGTCCGGATATTTGATTATATCGTGAGCCGGTTTACGCCGGAGCAGTTTCGCCGCCAACTGGACGCATTTGCGCCGGACGTGGTGGGCGCAACCTCGGTGACATTGAATTTTACCGCCGGGGCGGAGATTTTAAAAATTGCCAAACAGCACAATCCGTCGTTGATTACTGTTATGGGCGGCCCGCATGTGACCTTTGACGCGGAAAACACCCTGCGGCTGTATCCGGAAATTGACGCCATCGTGCTGGGAGAAGGGGAGCGCACATTAATGGCGTGGCTGCCCCAATCCCGCAACCGGTCGGCCTGGAAGGATATACGGGGCCTGGCGTTTATGGAGAATCACCGGTTCGTCACCACTGGCCCCGGCGAATTTATCGAAAATCTGGACAGCTTGCCCCTGCCTTCCCGTCATTTGCTGCCCCTTTCCCGGTACAAGGCCCTGGGTTTTCCCATCAGCCTCATCACCAGCCGGGGCTGCCCCAACCAGTGCATTTTTTGCCTGGGCCGGAAAATGGTGGGATCCAAAGTCCGGTATCGTGATCCTGGTTTGGTGGCGGATGAAATTGAAGCGATCCTGGCCATGGGTTTTGAGCGCATCAATATTGCCGATGATCTGTTCACCGCCAATAAAAACCGGGTGCGGGCCTTGTGCGGAGAAATTTTAAGCCGGAATATCCATTTCGGGTGGAGCGCATTTGCCAGGGTGGATACGGTGGACGAAGAAACGCTTTCCATCATGCGCCGGGCCGGATGCGATGCGGTGAGTTTCGGCATTGAGTCCGGAAATTCTGAAATGCTTAAACGGGTCAAAAAACGCATCACCCTGGATCAGGCCCGGCAGGCGGTCCGGGCCTGCAAAAATACCGGAATGATCGCCCATGCCTCATTTATGGCAGGGCTTCCGGGGGAATCCGCCGAAACACTGGCCGAAACCATTAATTTTGCCAGAGAACTGGATATTGAACACGGCTTTCACTTTCTCTCGCCGTTTCCCGGAACCACGGTCAGGGAGCAATTGGCTGAATATGACCTTGAAATATTATCCAGCGACTGGACCCGGTATGACGCCAATTCAGCCATTGTGCGCACGTCCCGAATTTCCCCGGCGGAAATGGAAATGATGATTACCGATGCCTACCGTCTCATGGTGGATGCGTGGGAAGCGGCCAAAAAACGATGCCTTGACGGCGGCGGCACGGACAAGGAACGTCTGGCCGTGGAAAGTGAAAAACGCCTGAAATTGATCTTTGATATTTTGTCTAAAGACATGATTGAAGAACTCGGGATTTTTTCAGTTTCCGACGATGATCCGCTCATGAAATTAAGCGCCCGGATCGCCGAAAAAACGGGGATGGCGGCGGAATTTGTCCGCAACTATCTGAATCTCTGGCTCGAAAAAGGCTATCTCATCTTTACGGAAGCAGGCGGGCGGGCCTGTTTTGCCTGGGCGAGGAATGAATAGTATTCTATTCAGGATAACGGCTTTTGTCCGATAAAAATGGTGGCGATGCCCAAGGTCAGCCCCCGCCATTTGACATTTGTAAATCCCGCTTGTTTCATGATGGCCGCAAATGCGGAAGGCTTTGGAAAATTCAGGACGGAAGCGGGCAGATAATTGTATGCCTTCATGTGTTTTGAAAAAAAAGCGCCGATAAGCGGCAGTATCCGGGAAAAATAGAACAGGTAGAGAGAAAGGAAGAAGGGGTGGCTTGGGGTGGCCAGTTCCAGCACCGCCAGTTTCCCGCCGGGTTTCAGACAATCAAAGAATCCGGAGAGCGAGGATTCCCGGTCCATGATATTGCGGATGCCGAAGGCGATGGTGATGGCGTCAAAAGCACCGGCTGGAAACGGCGGATGCAGGCCGTTTCCGGCCAAGAGATAAACGCGGTCGCCAAGACCTTTCCGGATGAGCTTGTCTTTTGCAAGGCTAAGCATCTGGGGGGCAAAGTCAGCGCCGATAATAAGTCCTTGATCCGGTCCCTGGTTCGGGCGCTGCGCTGATATTTCCACCAGCACATCCCCGGTGCCGCAGGCCACGTCTAATACAGCGGCATTTTGCGGTAAACGGAGAGCCGTGATCATGGTTCTGCGCCAGTAAACATCCTGCCGGAGGCTAAGGAGCCGGTTTAAGAAATCATACCGGGGCGCGATGGCATCAAACATCTCTTTGATAAACGCAAGTTCCATATTGACAATCACCATTTATGCATTAATGTAACGCCAAGGCAAATTCGCCTGCCCGTTTTCATATCATAATATCACCGGCTGTCAAAGGTTTAGATGGAATAAACAAGGCATCATTTTTTTGTGGGAAATTCATGAGTTCAAAAAGAGATTATTACGAAATCCTCGGCGTCCGGCGGGATGTGGAAGCTGGCGAGCTGAAGTCGGTATACCGGAAAGTTGCGCTAAAGTATCACCCGGACAGAAACCCCGGAGACAAGGACGCGGAAGACCGTTTCAAGGAAGCCGCCGAAGCCTATAGCGTGCTGTCTGACCCCCAGAAGCGGCAGGTGTATGATCAGTTCGGACATCGGGGGCTTGAGGGCATGGGAGGCGGATCATCCGGTGGATTTGAGGATGTGTTTTCCAGTTTTGGCGATATTTTTGAGGATTTCTTCGGTTTCCGGAGCGGCCGAGGATCCAGAAGCAGCGCCCAGCGGGGCAGCGACCTGCGTTATGATCTGACCATTGATTTCATGGAAGCGGCGTTCGGGATAGAGACGGAAATAAGTATCGAAAAGTATGAAACCTGTCCCACCTGTGAAGGCAGCGGCGCCAAACCGGGAACCTATCCGGACACTTGCTCCCAGTGCCGTGGGACGGGTCAGGTGGTGAGAAGTCAGGGCTTTTTTTCAGTCAAGAGCGCCTGTCCGGCCTGCCGGGGAACCGGTCAGGTCATCAAGGATCCGTGTCCCCAGTGCCGGGGGTTGAAGCGGATTATTGTGAATAAAAAAGTATCCCTCAAAATCCCGGCTGGTGTGGACAATGGCTCCAAGCTGCGCCTGACCGGTGAAGGCGAGCCGGGCACCCGGGGCGGCCCGAATGGAGATCTGTACGTATTTCTATCGGTGAAACCCCATGAATTTTTTAAGCGCAACGGCACGGACGTGATTTGTTCCGTGGAGATGTCCTTTGTTCAGGCGGCTCTGGGCGGGGAAATCACCGTGCCCACGCTGACCGGCGAGGAAACCCTCAAAATCCCCAAGGGCACGCAGTATGCCGATACTTTCCGGCTGCATGGGCAGGGAATCCCTTCCATCCGATCCAATGCCCGGGGAGACCAGATTATTCAAGTGGATCTGAAGACACCGAAGAATATGAACAAAAAGCAGGAAGAACTGTTAAAAGAATTTATGCAATTGGACGAAAGTAAATTGACCAAAAAAATTAAGCGTCTGTTTAAAGGCGGGCCGGCAAAAGCCGCCAAATAAAACTCTGAAGATCAGGAATGGATAGCACATTATGTATGAACTGAAAGTCGTCTCCCGCTTTGCCGCCGCCCATCAGTTGCGGATGGTGGCCACAAAATGCGAAAACCTTCATGGGCACAACTGGCGGGTGGAGGTCTATATTGCCGGACAGGAATTAAATAACGCCGGGGTGTTGATGGATTTCGGCGAGATCAAGGTCCATTTGAAGGAGATTATCGAGTCCCTGGATCACAAATTTTTAAATGAACTCAATTTGTTTGATGATGGAAACCCGTCATCGGAAAATATCGCCCGGTATATCGCCGAAGCCATGAACGCCAAAATCATAACACCCGGCGTTCGCGTTTCCCGGGTGGGTGTCTGGGAATCCGATGATTCCTGCGCAACGTATATTATGCCCACTTAACCTTTATTATAAACTTGAAGCAGTTCGTCCCTGGTGATGAGAGAAACCACGTCCGGCACCAGGGCCTTGATATTGTCAATGCCGCCTTCCTGCCGGTCAACCAGGACGATAATCCGCTCCACCTTTAAGCCTTCCTCCCGTGCCCGTTCAATGGCCTTGATGGTGGAGCCGCCGGTGGTGGCCACATCCTCCACAATGGCGACCCTGTCGCCAGGAGCCAAATCCCCCTCTATCCATTTTATAATGCCATGGTCTTTTCTGGTTTTGCGGATGGAAAAGGCCTTGACGGGCTGGTGTTTGATTTCAGATACAAACGATGCCGCCATGGCGATGGGATCCGCGCCGAAAGTCAGTCCGCCCACTCCATGGGCCTTCATATCAGCGATGGCGTCGAATACCAGGTGTCCGATGAGGTACATTCCCCTGGGGCTTAATGTCACGGGCTTGCAATTCACATAAAAACTGCTCATATTGCCCGAAGCCAGTTTGAATACGGGTTCCTTGCTGTATTGAAACGATTTTTCGCAGAGAAGCCGGATCAGCTCATTTTTCATGATGATGGATACTCCCTTGATATTCCATTGATGCGCCCGCCATCCGGAAACGGCCTCCCGGACAGCGCTTGTTTTGTGGCAATAGTTGTTGATTTCAGGCGAAATATTCGGTAAAGAATAACCCCCACTGAGGGGAAGAAGCTTTTTATGGGATCAGTGGGGGGAGCAAGAAAAACTGGAGACAGCACTCCTTGACTCGACTCCGACCTATCAGTAAAACTCGCGCCGGTCAATGTCTAAATTAGGGTCTAAATTAAGGCTTAAAGATAAAGGTCTCAGTGATATGTTTGTCATGCACAAGGAAAATACCATCATTCGCATGTTCCGTGTCAGCAAACGATATGGGAAAATGGAAGCACTCAGTGATTTGACGCTGGATATAAAGGACGGTGAGTTCGTGTTTGTCACCGGTCCCAGCGGGGCCGGCAAGTCCACCATGATTAAGCTGCTGTATATGGGCGAAATCGCCTCGGAAGGGGCGATTATCATTGACGGCGTTTATATGGATCGCATCACCCGGAAGCAGATCCCCCGCCTTCGCCGAAAACTCGGCATTATTTTTCAGGATTTCAAGCTGATTCCCACCAAAACCGTGTTCCAGAATGTGGCCCTGGTGCTGGAAATCGTTGGCGTCAAGCCCAAGGAAATCCAGCGGCGCACCATGGAAGCGCTGGAACGGGTGGGGATTGATGACCGGGCCGGTGAATTGACGCCGGTGCTGTCGGGGGGTGAAAAACAGCGGGTGGCGGTGGCCAGGGCCATTGTGGGAGAGCCGAGAATTATTCTTGCGGATGAGCCCACCGGGAGTCTGGACGCGGATTCGGCCAGCCATATTTTTCAATTGTTGCAGGATGCCCACGCGGATGGCGCCACCGTGGTGGTCGCCACCCATGACCAGCAAATGATCAACACCGGTTATGGCCGGGTGGTGCGGCTTGCGAAGGGCCGGCTGAATTCGGAGGATGGTGAAATGCAATATGCCGGGCAGGGGATGGATGTATGAGCATGCTTGCAGCCAAACGGGCGTTGAGGGATATCCGGAGCAACATTTTTTTGAATATGGTCAGTGTGCTGACCATTGCGCTTTCCGTCTTTATCGTCAGCGCCTTTATGCTTTTTTTTATCAATGCCACGGATTTTCTGGACGGGTGGCGAAAAGGCGTCCGGATTATCGTTTATATGACTGACGGCGCGTCCGAGGCCGAACGGCTGTCCCTCACGGAAGCTATTCAAAAGACAGGGGCGGCCCAGGAGGTTGTTTTTATATCCAGGGACGAGGCATTCAAAGATTTGAAGAAAAAAATCGGGGACCAGTCGTCCCTGCTGGATGGTCTGGACAAAAATCCCTTGCCGGACTCTCTGGAAATCACGTTAAAGGATGTGTATCGCGGCCCGGAGGATATCGAAGCCCTGGCAGCCCGGATTGCGGGCCTGCCCCAGGTGGATGACGTGGAATATGCCCAAAAATGGCTTCAACGTTTTGCCGGGGTATATAATCTTTTTAAAATCACAGGATTGGTGCTTGCCAGCATTTTTTTTATCGCCACCCTGCTAATCATCGCCAATACCATCCGCATCATCATGTTTTCCCGGCGGGAGGAAATCGAGATTATCCGGATTGTGGGGGCGGATGAAAATTTTATCAGGTATCCGTTGTTTATTGAAGCAATACTTCAGGGGTTTCTGGGAGGGTTTCTGGGGATTGTGGCGCTTTTTCTGGCGTTTGTTCTGACCGTGCCCAATTTATCGATAGAAGGGGCGTTTTCTTTTTTTGAGATGCGCTTTATTCCAGTGAAATTTTCTCTGGCCATAGTCCTGTGCAGTATGACGATTGGATGGATCGGGTGCTATTTTTCTATCAGAAAATTTTTAAAACTCTAATTTTTATAGGGTTTTTTTCTTTACCGGTGCTGATGCCGGGCAGCGTGACGGTTGCGGTGTCCCAGGAAATCGGGATTGTTGCCGCGAACCGCCTGAACATGCGCCAAGGCCCTGGGATTGATCGCCCGCTTGTAAAGGTGTTGCAAAAGGACGATCAAGTGGAGGTGCTGGCCCGCTCAAAGGGCTGGATTAAAATCCGTCACAAGGGGGATACGGGATATGTATCCGGCGAGGGGAATTATATCCGTCTGAATCCGGGGCCGGATGGCAGCGGCAAGGCAGCGCAAAAACTGGATGCAGCGGCTGCCAGCGCGGACGATATCCAGCAAAAAATTAAGGAAACCTCTTCGGAAGTGACTGGATTCAGCCGGCAGGAAAAAGAAATTCTGGACCGCCTGGATAAAACCGACCGGGCCTTAAGCGATGCCCGGCGGAAGGCAGCGGCCATTGAATTTAAGATGAAAGTGCTTTCGGATCAAATTAAGGACACCACGGACAAGGCTTTTGATGTGCAAAAGGCCATTGACGAGAGCAGCGAATATGCCGTAAAGCGTCTGGTAGCCCTGTATAAAGCAGACCGGCTGGGGGAGGCCAACCTGCTGGCCTCAGCCGACACCCTCAATGACCTGCTGCATCGCAAATCCGCCCTTCAAAAAATACTGGACTATGATTCCCGGGTGGTGGCGGAGCTTGCCGCAGAAAAGAAACGCCTTTCCGGGCTGATGCGCGACTGGACAAAGCAGAAAGAGAAACAGGAAAGTCTGAAGGCCGATTATCAGAAAACCATCGCCGAATTGTCAGCGGAAAAGACGGAGCGGGAACGGTTATTATCGGAAATTAAAGAACAAAAAACAAATCGCCTCACCACCATCAAATATTTGAAAGCCGCTGCCCAAGAGATGAATAAAACCATCGAAGCCCTTCGCCAGGAACAGATACGGGAGAAGAAAAAAGCCGAAGCCCGTGCGAGGGAAGAAGCGAGGGAAAAGGCAAGAATAGCGGCGCAGGAAGAGGCGCGAGAAAAGGAGAGGGAGAAAGCAAAGGAAAACGCGAGGCAGGCTCTGGAAAACAAGCAGGCGGAAATCGCCAAAAATGCCCGGCCATCAGAGTCCGAGAAGGCTGAGAAGCCCGAGAAAATCAGGGCCGAAAAACCGGTCCACGCCGCAAAAGTGGAGAAGAAACCAGCGCTCCGAATCGCGTCAAGATCCGCCAGTCACGGCGACTTTGCCGCGCATCAAGGATCCCTGAAAATGCCGTTACACGGTGATATTATTACGAAATTTGGCAAATATATTGAACCCCATTCAGGGGCGGTGAATGTTCGAAACGGTATCGAGATTAAAACCCGGCAGGGCACGCCCGTACGTGCGGTATTTTCAGGAGAAACCATCTTTTCAAGCTGGCTCAAAGGGTATGGCAATGTCATTATCATTGCGCATGGGGAACATTTTCACACCGTATACGCCCATGTGGAAGAGGTATACAGCGCCAAGGGCAAACCCGTGGAAGCCGGTGAAGTCATTGCCACGGTTGGGGACAGCGGCTCCATGGTGGGGCCGTCCCTCTATTTTGAAATTCGCCATAACGGAAGCTCGGTGGATCCGCTGCAGTGGGTAAATAAAAATTAATAAGGAGATATTGATGAGTCTAAACAAGAAGCAGCTAGTCAAAACCATTCTGCTGATCATGCTGACAGGCGCAATCCTGGGCGCGGCGACGGGAGTCTATGGCGCGTTGAAAAAGAACAGCAATGAAACCTATGAAGGGCTTAAGCTGTTTTCCGATGTGATTGCGGAAGTTGAAAATAATTATGTGGAGCCGGTCAAGACCAAGGAACTGATTGAAAAAGCCATTGAAGGCATGGTCAGCAGCCTGGATCCCCATTCGGCGTTTCTGCCGCCGGAGGCGTTTGAAGACCTCCAGGATGAAACCAAGGGTGAGTTTGGGGGGCTTGGCATTGTCATCACCATGCGGGACAACCAGTTAACGGTAATTTCGCCCATTGAGGGAACGCCGGCCTACAAAGCCGGGATCCTGGCCCAGGACATTATCGTTAAAATAGACGGTGAATCCACCAAGGACATGATGCTCTGGGAAGCGGTGAAAAAATTGCGGGGTGAGCCGGGCTCTGCGGTGGAAATCGGTATTTATCGTCAGGGCGCCACGGAAGTGATGGACCTGAAACTGGTCCGGGCGGTCATTCCCATGGACAGCGTGCGGTCCCTGACCTTAAAGCCCGGTTACGGATATCTCTGGGTCACCAATTTCAGGGAAAATACCGTTGACGAGGTTTTAAAAGCGCTGAAAAAACTGGAATCCGAAAGCGCCCCGCTTAAAGGTCTGGTTCTGGATTTGCGGGACAACCCCGGCGGACTTCTGGACCAGGCGGTGAAAGTGTCGGATGTGTTTCTTGAAGATGGCACCATTGTGACTATCCGGGGCCGGGATGAAAAACAGATGGAAGAATACACGGCCCAGGCGGATGGCCTTTCCGGCGGTTATCCCATCGTTATTTTGATTAACGGCGGCAGCGCCAGCGCTTCTGAAATCGTCGCCGGCGCGCTTCAGGACAATAAACGCGCCATCGTCATCGGAACGACCTCGTTTGGCAAAGGATCCGTGCAAACTGTCCGCCCGCTGCGGGACGGATACGCGCTCAAATACACCATTGCCAGATATTATACCCCCAGCGGGAAATCCATCCAGGCGGAAGGCATCCAGCCGGATCTGGTGGTCAAACGGCGCGTTCTGGACGAAACCGCCCCTGACGAATTTGATTCGGCTTTGATCAAGGAAGGAGATTTAAAAAATCACCTGACGTCCGGGCAGGAAGCAGAATCCGGCAAGGCGGCGGAAAAGAAGCCCGCGAAAGCCGATAAAGACGCTAAAAAAGACAAAGATGAAGAGGCAACTGACAAGGAAGCCACGGAACTTGAGAAAATCATGCGGCTGCGGGATGCCGTGTATGAGCACAGCTCAACCAATTCAAACGCCATGCTGCTGGATTCCCAGGTGAACCGGGCGTATGAAATTCTCAAAAGCTATGAGCTTTTTCAAGGTTTGTCCCGGAATTAGAACGGGTCTGTCGCCCGTTCGGATATCAAGAATGTAAAATAAAGACAAAAGGCGCAATAGGTCTGTCCGTTGCGCCTTTTCAATTATGGCCATGATCATCGTTTCGGCAATTGTAGGGGAGGGCTTTAAGCCCTCCCTTTCCGGGCGGGGATAAACCCCGCACCCTACGAACGCATTGGCCGAAATGGTGATCATGGTTTCAATTATCATTTTTATTGGTGCTTTAAAAAAGGTTCCTATGGCAGCAAAACCCCCGTCCTCTAAAAAAACAAAGCCGCCCGGCAAAAAACGGGCTGTGGCATCCTCTGGAAAAGGATCCGCTAAAAAGGCCGCCCCCCGGAAAAAAGTTGCCGCAAACAAGAAACCATCCGTCCGGAAGGGAAAAACCACGCCTCCGGCAAACAGGACCATTGAAACCATCTCCACGGTGCTGACCACGGTTTTTTTTGTTCTGTTCGCCTTGTTTGTGGCCTATGTACTCCTGCATCCCAAAGGAGATGACAAGCCGCCGAAAGACCGGCCGGCGGCGGTCAAAAAAAGCCCGAAGGTAAAATCTTCAAAATTTGACAAGCCTGAATTTGAAGTTTATCCGGTAAAGCCTGTTCCGTCCGCCCGTTCTGCCGCAACACCTCCGGCAAAAACTGCCGAGGCCAACGCCGTTAAAGCGCCGCCTTCCCAAGGACCGGAAATCCCAACGGAGATCCTGCCAAAATTAGCCATTATCATTGATGATTTCGGATATGATATAGAAATGGCCAAACGATTTATAAAAATCGGGGGCCAGCTTACCTGTGCGGTTTTGCCCCAAAGCGCTTACGGCAGGCAGATCGCCATTCTGGCAAAACAAGCCGGGCATGAGGTAATGCTGCATCAGCCCATGGAGCCCAATGAATATCCCACGGTGGACCCCGGGCCGGGCGCGATTCTGGCGTCCATGACCCCGGATGAGCGAATCAACCGGCTATCGGCAAATATCGATGCCATTCCAGGGGTCGTGGGAGTGAACAATCACATGGGATCCAAGCTGACGACCCTGTCCGATGAAATGAATCAGGTGTTTACGGTGCTGAAATCACGCAATTTGTTTTTTGTGGACAGCCGCACAACAGCCGCCACAGTCAGTCAGTCTGCCGCCCGGTTGTTCAAGGTTCCTTTTGCGGAACGGGATGTGTTTTTAGACCATGTCCGTGAGGAGGCGGCGGTTCGCGCCCAGATTGAGCAGCTCTTAAATATCGCCGAAATTCATGGCAAGGCGGTGGGCATCGGCCATCCCCATGAAGTGACGTATCGCGTATTAAAAGAATCCCTGCCGGAGATGAAAAAAAGGGTTCGCCTGGTGCCGGCCTCCGCGATTATCGAAGTGTTTTAAATTTTTTCGTTTAAAAAAATAAAATATAGCTTGCTTTTCACAAATAATATGGTAAAAGACACCCAATCAATAAAGGGCCATTCTTAATTGGCGGCCCAGTTTCGCTCTGAAGGCACATCCATTTGTCAAAGTGGCGTCCGACAGTTTGGAACCATGAGAATAATTTTAATAAGGAGGATATCACGATGGCCAATGGAACAGTAAAATGGTTTAACAACAGCAAGGGTTTCGGTTTTATTGCTCAGGAAAATGGCGGACCGGATGTGTTCGTTCATCATTCCGCAATTCAGGGAAACGGTTACAAGTCTTTAAATGACGGCGACCGGGTTACCTTTGACATCGAGCAGGGTCAAAAAGGGCCTGCCGCAGCCAATGTCACTGTAGTCTAACCTTACTTCCAAAAAAAATTAGGGCCTGCAAATCGCAATCGCGTTTTGCAGGCCCTTTTTTTATTCAAACCGGCCGTATCTATTTTTGGGATCTATTTTTTCGGGGCCTGTTTCCGGGTGGCGGCGATGGCGACCCATTCTTCCATGGTTACCGTTTCCATAATATCAAACCCCCGGCCCATCAATTTATTTAAAATCATGTCCTGTTTCGGCTGGATAATCCCGGAGCAGATAAAAACGCCGTTTTTTGCAAGCACCGGCGGAATGTCATCAATAAGCGTCATGATGACTTCCGATAAAATATTGGCGGTGATGATGGAAAATTGACCCGAAATACCGCTTGCCAGATTTCCGGCCCGGACCTCATGCATTTCCGGCGGAATGCCGTTTTTTTCTAAATTTCGCTTCGCCACCCCCACCGCCACTGCGTCGTTGTCAACGCCTGTCATGGCTTTCGCCCCCAGTTTTGCGGCGGCCAGCATCAGGATGCCGGAGCCGGTTCCCACATCCAGAAACGTGTCGCCCGGCCGCAGGTGTTTTTCAATGAGTCCAATGCACATGCGGGTGGTGGGATGGGTGCCGGTGCCGAAGGCCATGCCCGGATCGATTTCCAGCACGATTTCGCCGGGAGCCGGGGTGTACTTGCGCCAGGAAGGATTGATGACGATGCGGTCCGTGATCTTTTCCGTATAAAAATACTGCTTCCAGGATTCGGCCCAGTCCTGTTCGTCCAGGTCATGGTAGCCGATGGTATAAGTCAGTCTATTGGCATTCCCCGTTTCAAGCATTTGTTTCAGCGCGGTCATCCGGGCTTCAAGAATGCGGCATTTTTCAGGAAGGCTTTCGTTTTTGGGAAAATACCCGGTGACCGAGTGGTGCGCCGGCACGGGAAATGCGCTTTCCGCCCAGTCATGTCCGGGTTCAATGTTCGGGGATTCAACAGCCACGCCCTGAAGTCCGAAATCATAAAAAATCTCTGAAATCAGATCTGAAACAGCTTCACTATCATCCGCGTCAAATATAATTTTGGCTTCCACCCATTTCATCGGCTATATGTCTCCCAGTCATTGGGCCGTAATATTTTTTCAAGGCCTGCCAAATCATCGCTTTTTCCCATGGCAATCATGGTGTCGTCTCCTTTAATCACGGTTTCAAACGAAGGGTTAAACAACATATCGCCGCGGGGCCCTTTGATGGCAATGACAATCAGGTTGAATTTCTGGCGGATCCCGGAATCTTTCAACATGACATTGGCCAGACTTGAAGTAGGGTCCACTCGGATTTCCTCCATTTTGATGTCCTTCCGGTCATAGGCGAAAACCAGATCCATGAATGAGGTGACCGAGGGCCGGAGAACGCGCTGGGCCATGTTGACAGCCCCGACATCATAGGGGGACTCCACCCGGTTGGCGCCGGCGGCCAGGAGTTTTGATTTGGCCCGCTTTTCAGTGGCCCGTGCCACGATAAACAAACCGGGGTTTAACTGCCTTGCGGTCAGAACCAGAAAGACATTGTCCACATCCCTGGCCAGGGCCGCCACCAGCACTTTTGCTTTTTTGATGCCGGCGGAAAGCAGCGTTTCTTCTTCCGACGCATCCCCTGAAATATAGAGTCTGCCGTCGGCCTCCAGTTCGGGCACCCGGTCCGGGTTGAGTTCGATGACCACCTGCCTGACATACGGATGCGCATTGAAATGCTGGCACAATACCCGGCCTATACGCCCGTATCCACAGACAATATAATGGTTTTTCAGATGCGCGATTTTTTTGTCCAATGTCCGCCTCCCCATAATTTCCCGGATTTTGCCTTCCACCATGAATTGCACAAGGGCGCTGGCGACGTATAAAAATGTGGCCACCCCGGTAATCACCAGCATGACGGTAAAAATCCTGCCGACTTGGCTCATCGCGTGGACTTCACTGAAACCCACGGTGGTGATGGTGATGGCCGTCATATACACCGCATCGAGAAAGTTCCATCCTTCGATGAGCATATAGCCTGATATGCCGACGGAAAAAATAATCAGCGCCAGAACAACGGATGTTAGAAGATACCGCGAACTTGTCATGTTAACCAGCTGTATTCATGGATGAGGTTGCCATTTTTTGGGTTACAGTATTGCCCATTCCAATAAAAAACAAGGGATTTTTGTTTTTCATGGAGCGCTTCCGTTTGCCGCTTTTATCATGAATTCATCCGTTTGCGGGCGTGTTATTCGCTTGACGGATAGAGAGCGAATTGTTAATGGTCTCTCTACAATGACAGCAGATAATCGAAAATATGAGCGATTGCGGGAATCCATGGTGAAAAACCAGATTGAAGCCCGTGGCATCACCGATCCCAAAGTCCTTGCCGCCATGCGCAAAGTGCCGCGGCATCTTTTTGTCAGTGACGCGCTCATGGATCAGGCGTATACGGACGGGCCGCTTCCCATCGGCGAATATCAAACCATTTCCCAGCCCTATATTGTCGCGCACATGACCCAGTCCCTTGAACTGGGCAAGGATGACCGGGTGCTGGAGATCGGCACTGGTTCCGGCTATCAGGCGGCCATCCTGGCCCAGATCGTTTTCCGTGTATATACCATTGAAACCATCCGGACCCTGCATATTCAGGCCCGCCGGTTGTTTGACGCGCTCAATTATTCCAATATCGTGACCCGGTATGGGGACGGCACGTTAGGATGGAAGAGCGAGGCCCCGTTTGATGCAATTATTATCACCGCAGGCGCGCCCGCCATTCCTGAGCCCCTTCTGGACCAGCTCGCCTTGAACGGCCGCATGGTTCTGCCCGTGGGGGGGCGATTGAACCAGGAAATGGTGAAATTGACCAAAGACCAGAATGGCATGATACATGAGGCGAAACTTGGGGGATGCCGGTTTGTGAAGCTGGTTGGCGATTACGGGTGGGAAAAATAGCCGACGGCCGGGAATTCCGGGCGGGGATAAACCCCGCTCCCTGCGGGCGCATTGGCCGAAACTAATGATCATAGGCTCGCAGGGTGGATTGAGTTTCACGTAATTCACCAATTTTGTTTATAAATTCATTTTTTTCTTCAGCGCCGCATGAACCACCGGCGGCACCATGGATTTGATGTCCCCGCCGAATTTCACCGCTTCTTTAATAATGGATGAACTGGTGAATATCCATCTTAGTCCCGTCATAAGAAATACGGTCTGGACCTCACGGTTTAATTTCCGGTTCATGAGCGCCATCTGAAATTCATATTCAAAATCCGACACCGCCCGCATCCCCCTTAAAATCGCCGTGGCATCCCGCGCCACGGCGTAATCCACCAGAAGCCCCCCATAGGAAGCGATTTCAATCCGGTCAATGTCCTTTAATGATTCCTTTAGCAGATCCACCCGTTCGCTGATGGTGAAAAGGGTTTGTTTGGCCGGATTTTCAAGGATGGTGATGATGATTTTATCAAAAAGGGTCAGCCCGCGTTTGATGATGTCGATATGGCCGTTGGTGACCGGGTCAAATGAGCCTGGATAAATGGCGATTCGATCCATGAAGGGTTCCTTTTGCTGTGTTTAAAAAAAATCATTTTCGGTATTGAGCATCGTTTTGGCCATTGTAGGGGAGGGCGTTATGCCATCCTGGTTCGGGCGGGGATAAACCCCGCTCCCTACGGGCGCATTGGCCGAAACAATGATCATGGCCTAAGTTGCGTTTATCACGGTCCTTAAAAAAGAAACAACGGTTTTTCCGTATATCCGCTGGTCAGTCATTTCAAACCCGGCAATTTCGGCGTCAACCGGTTCCGTTAATGCGTGCTCAATAATAATGGAAGCGTTGTTTTTCAATACCCCTTGTTTGACCAGATGCCGCAGTGCAGGGCTTATAAGACCCGCATTGTAGGGGGGATCCATGAACACAAGGTCAAAGACAGGCCCGGTGGACGCCAGGCAGTTTAGGTTCCGCCGGATATCCCAGCGGATGACTTTTGCCTGTTCCGTGACCCGGCAGGATGCTATGTTTTTTGCGATGATGCCCACGGCGGCAGTCTCGGAATCGATAAAAACCGCTGTTGCCGCGCCCCGGCTGAGGGCCTCAAGGCCAAGCGCGCCGGTGCCGGCAAATAGATCCAGAACCACCGCGTTTGGCATGCTTGACGCCCGGATATTAAAAATGGATTCCCTGAGCCGGTCGGCGGTGGGGCGGGTGGCGGTGCCCCGGAAGGAAGCCAGTTTTTTCCCTTTGAAATCGCCGCCGATGATTCTCATGGTTTCAGGTTGAGCTTTTTTTGCAGATAGGCTTTGTCCACGCCGATGGATTTGGCTGTTTTTGCGATATCCCGGTTGTTTTCATCGAACTTGCGGCTGATAAATTCTTTTTCAAATTTTTCCAGGGCTGTGCTTAACCGTTTGACGGCAAAAAGAGGGTCGTCTCCGGAGGGATGGGCGTTCAGTTCGGGATTATAGGGCGCGGGAATATCGCCTGCGGTGATGGTGTCTCCCTCTACCAGAATCGCCAGTCGTTCCATCAGATTTTTGAGTTCCCGGATATTCCCCGGCCATTCTGCGGTTTGCAATATCTGGAGCGCTTCCGGGGTTATTTTTTTAAGGGCCATGCGTTCTTTTTCCGCAATATGTGTCAGAAAGATTTTGGCCAGATCCGGAATATCTTCCTGGCGTTCCCGAAGGGGCGGAACAATCATGGGCACCACATTCAACCGGTAATACAAATCCTCCCGGAATCGTCCGGCGTTTATCTCCGCTTGCAGGTCTTTATTGGTGGATGCGATAATGCGGACATCGGCGGTGAGGGTGCGGCTGCCGCCCACCCGCTGAAACTGTTTTTCCTGGAGGATGCGGAGCAGGGTGGCCTGGGTTTTCAGGCCGAGGTCGGCAATTTCGTCAAAAAAAAGCGTTCCCTGGTGGGCCAGCTCCAGTTTGCCTTTCTTTTTTGCGGTGGCTGCGGTGAACGCGCCTTTTTCATGGCCCAGCAGTTCGCTTTCAATCAGATCATCGGAGATGGCCGCGCAGTTCACATCAATCATGGGATAATTGGAACGTGCGCTGAACTGATGGATCATGCGGGCCACCAGTTCTTTTCCGGTGCCGTTTTCACCGGATATCAGCACCCAGGCATCCGTGGGCGCGGTGATGCCGATTTGCTGCTTTAGTGTCGCGATGGCCTTGCCGTTTCCGGTAATGGCATTTTTTTCCATGGTTTTTTTTCGCAAATACTGGTTTTCCTCTTCCAGCCGACGGAAATTTAAGGCGTTGTTGATGGCCACAATGACCTTGTCAATGGAAAGCGGCTTTTCAATAAAATCAAAGGCCCCGATTTTGGTGGCGGAAACGGCGGTCTCAAAGGTGCCGTGACCGGTGATCATGATTACCTGGGTGGCGGGAAAGTTCTTTTTGATTTCCTTGAGCGTGTCAATGCCGTCGATGCCGGGCATCCAGATGTCCAGCAGCACCAGGTCCGGAGACGCCGCCTCCAGGGTTTTCAATCCTTCATAGCCGTTTGAGGCGGTGAGAATTTCAAACCCCTCATCCGCGAGGATGCCGGAAAGGGATTTTAATATGGACGTTTCATCATCAATGATCAGTATGGACGGGAACATGGGAACGGCTCCTTAATATATGTATTTTTTTCTGGAAATCACTTACCTGCCTCACGCCGGCAGTTCAATAACAAATTTCGCGCCTCGGGGGATATTGTCCTCCACCGTTATCCTGCCGTTGTGGTCTGAAATAATGGTGCTCACAATGGCCAGACCAAGGCCCATTCCGGATTTTTTGGTGGTGAAATCCGGCTCAAAGATGCGGGTTTTGGCGGCTTCGGAAATGCCGGCCCCAGTGTCGGCCACTACCAGGGTGACGATTTTATTTTCCGGGTGATGCGTGACGGATATGGATATTTCTCCCTCGGTGCGGATGGATGCAATGGCGTTATCGATGAGATTGATGAGGGTTTGTTTGATCTGCTGGCGGTCCAGCCGCATGACCGGCATATCCGCTGGAACCGCCAGGTTGAATTTGATGTTCGGGTGTCCTTCTCTGTAAAGGGCGATGGTTTCAGAAATAATCACAGGGAGCTGGCAAGGCTCGGGATTGGCGGCGGGGAAACGGGCGAATGTGGCGAATTCATTCACCAGATTGCGGATGAGATCCGTGTGGTCGATAATGGTCTGGGTGCATTCCTCAAATACCGGATCATTGATGACGGATTTGTATTTCCGTTTCAGCCGCTGGGCGGAGAGGGAAATGGGGGTCAGGGGATTTTTGACCTCATGGGCGATGCGCCGGGCCACCTCGCGCCAGGCCGCCATGCGCTGGGCTTTTTCTATCTCAGTCATATCGTCAAACACCATGACCAGGCCGATTTGAACCCCGGCGTCATCCTTGAGGGAATTAAAATTGACCTTAAAACTCCGGGGTTTTCCCGCCACCGTCATGTGCAGGGACCGGGACAGGCTTTCCTCCCGTTTATTCCAGAACCGGTCATAAATTTCATCCGCCACTTCCTTGTGCTGATCTTCCAGGATGTTTTTATAGCTTTTTTTGATAATGGTTGACGCGTCCAGATCGAGCATTTTTTCCGCCGACTGATTGATGGTGGTCACCAGGCCCCCCGCATCCAGGGAAATGACGCCGGTGGAGACATTGTTCAGCACAATCTCCATATATCGCCGTCTGGCTTCGATTTCGATGTTCTGTTCAAAGAGTTTCCGGGTGGACAGTTCGATGTCTTTCCGGTTGAAACGCAGATCACGGGTCATTTTATTAAATGAATCCACCAGGGTCTTGATTTCATCATCCGCCACCACATTAATGTGATAGGTCAGATCCCCCCCCGCCACCCGCCGGGTGCCTTCCGCCAGTTCCATGATGGGCACGGTGATGCCTTTGGACAGGTACAGGCCGAACCATACGGCGCAGAACACCACGAGCAGGGCCACGATGGTCAGAATAATATAATAGGTGATGCGCACCGGCTGTTTGAGCATTTTGGTCTGCTGGTATTCTTCAAAACCGCTGGAAATGGAGGCCAGGTTTCTGGAAAGGTCCGGGGGAAGCAGAACGCTGATGACCACAAACCCTTTAATTTCCGCTCCTTTTTTCCCAAAAGGAATGGCGCAGATATTCCGGATGGCTTCACGCTTGCCGATGTTTTCAGAAACCGACCAGGTGGGCGATTTCCGGTTCCTGCTGCCGGAAAAGACATCTGCGGAGATCGGCGGAAAGACCTTGATTCCCAGCCCGGAAGCAGTCGAGGCCGTCAATCGCCGTCCGTCAGCCGCGTAAATTTCCACGGCATGCAGATTAAACGACCGCTGGGCGATTTGGGTATAATTGGCAAGTTCACCCCTGTTTTCCGGCAGAAGGCTGTTTTTTGAAACAATCTGATAAGCGATTTTATCTAAGTAAAAGGTATTGTTGTCCTCCATCAGTTTATAGATATTGCGGCCCACGGCCAGAGAGTTTTCCAGGGACTGGTCAATGGGTATTTTAAACCAGAACTCAATGCTGGAGGTGATAAAGTGCAGGGAAAAAAAGAACAGCACGGTTGACGGCAAAAGGGTCAGCCCGATAAACGTTGCCACCAGCTTGGTTCGGAGCTTGCTGCCTTCGGATTTTTGCCTGCGCTCATAATACAGCTTGATGAGGTTCCGGAACACGAGAAAAATCAGCAGAACCACCAAAAGCAGGTTGATATTGATGAGCGCAAACATCAATACCATGTTCGAAGCGGGCATTGCGCCGGAAAATCGTAAGGACTTGACCGTTACTCCCGACAGCATCGCAACGACGATAATCACCACGGCAATGATGATGACATCCCGCCTGCGCCGCCGGCGGTTTTCCATTGTTCCGGAAATCTCAGGCGCTTTATATTTGTTTTGTCTCATGAATTCTGTCATCTGGTCTGCCCGGTTTTTTAAACATTACGGCGTCATTGGTGTATGGATGAATTCATAGGTATGCCAGCCTGTTTCAAAATCCCACAGGAACGTGAAAAAAAAGATATAATTAAAAAAAGCCGGCAGGTTGATTTTATCCAGTTTTGCCTTGGCACGGATTTCATAGTGTTTGCCGGGCGACAGATTTTTCAGGGAGGTTATTTTGATTTCTTTGATTTCAGACATCCATTCCTGGGCTTCCGCAAATGAATCGGTGGTCAGGGCGGTGTTGTTTTCCCAGGATCGTTTGACAATAAAATGATTTTTCAGGACATGGTATTTTAAGGTGTGGGTGGCGGTGATATCCTTGACGTCGCTGTCCGGCAAAAGGGATCGCTTCTGGTCCAGGGTGATGGAAAAAGAAAAGGTCGCCGGTATCCCGTTTAGGATCGCTTCCTTAAGTTTTTCATTAAACGCCCCCACCACGCGAAGGCTGAGCAGCAGATCCCGTCCGTTGCTGGATACCGCAAAATCGGTGAGTATTGCATCATTTGAATAGGCAAATCCGGGGGCCATCAGCAAGGCGAATAGAATCACCATGATTATTTTGGTGAGTGGCTGGCGGCTCTGTGACGGCGATTTCATCCGATGGGGCGCTCCTGCATATCGGGCTGATGGGAAGCTGGCTTCAAAGGGCCGCTGGGTGAAGGTTTTTGCGGCCGGATGTCTCAAATTCCTTCAGCGTCATGGTTTCCCAGGAATTTTTCTGTTTAAAAAACTCTTTTAAGAATTCATGATTAAAATGATGGCCGGATTTGTTCAGGATCGCATGACCGATGACGGGCATGCCCAAAAGGGAAAAATCCCCGATGGCGTCAAGAATTTTATGCCGTACAAATTCATCGGGATACCGTAGCCCTCCTTCGTTCATGACGGTATTTTGATCAATCACCACCGCGTTGTCCAGGGAGCCGCCTTTGGCAAGACCATAGAATTTCATGGTTTCCAGCTCATTCAAAAAGCCGAAGGTGCGCGCATGGCAGATTTCCTTTTCAAATGATTCGGCCGTCAGGTCCAGGCCGAAGGTCTGATTGCCGATGACCGGGTTGTCAAAGGCAATGGTGCAGGTGATTTTGAAGCTGTCCGCCGGAACCATTTGGACGGATTTCCCTTCTTTTTCAAGTATGATTGGCGATTTGATGGCAAAATACAGGCGCGGGGCATCCTGCCGGGCAATGCCCGCGCTTCTAATGAGCTTCGTAAATTGCGCCGCGCTGCCGTCCATAATGGGGGTTTCATGGCTGTCGATTTCCACCACCGCATTGTCAATGGAAAGCCCTGCCAGGCAGGCCATGATATGCTCAATGGTGGAAACGATGCAGCCGTGGTCGCCGATCACCGTCGCCAGGCTGGTGTCCACCACCCGGTTAAAATGGGCGCGTATGGCGGGCTGGGTCGGCAGATCGACGCGTTTAAAGTGAATGCCGTAATTGGGCGGCGCGGGTTTGATCGTCAAATGCACCGTCGCTCCTGAATGCACGCCAATCCCTGTAAAGTGGACCGGCTGTTTGAGGGTCCGCTGATAATATTCCATCGTCATATTTGGTTAAATGATTCCTCTGTATTGTATGGCAGCGCCTTTTAGCATTAAAGAAATCTACTCGATTCTTCAAATTTTTTAAAGCTGCGGTAAATTCAGGTCGGTTGAAAATTAAAAAAAATTTATAGAAGCGTTATAAATTCATCAACGTTTAAGTCCGCCTGACGAATAATCGCTCGTAATGTTCCCTTATCAAGTTCTTTATGGTTGGGGACAACGAATTGGGCGAAAGGATTTTTCCGGCGTAGGATGATATGGCTGCCATGCTGGCGTTTAAAGTAAAAACCTACCTTATCCAAAGCTTTTGCACATTCTTGGCCGGAAATTCTGGGGAGTTGGGTCATACCGCTACCATAAAAGCTTCAAAATTTTCCGGAGGAATAGAAATGTTGTCTTCTTTCAAAGCTAAAATATAGCCTTCTATTGCTTCCTTAATATTGTGAATAGCGTCTTCTTTTGTTTTGCCTTGGCTGATGCATCCGGGTAAGCTTGGACATTCAGCAACCCAGTATCCGTCTTCGCCGTGATATATAAATACTTCCCGCATAGTTTTTGCCTCCAAATCAATTATGCCAAAATTTAGCTTAAAATTTAATTAGATAAAATATTTCATTCTGAATCATCTATACAAAGTTAGACTCATTAATTTTAAATAGTATTGTGCTGCTAACGGGCAGCCTAAATTGGTTTTCGCTCGCTTTTGAGGCGAAGGTTGGGCTTGGATTTGCGGCCCAACAAAGCAACTCAAATTTTACTGAAGGGCCGACTGCCAAATTAATGTTCAACGCCGCAAATTTTTATATGACATATCCGATACAATTCAAAAATGCAATCCGCCCCCGATGTTTTCATGTTTTTCGTATAATATCCATTGTTCTCTGAGAGTGGCTTTGTTATATTGCATTTTTTTGACGGTTTTGTCGATAAAATAAACATAAAATAAACAGGTTATTGACCATTCCTTCTGAAAGGAGGAAGCTTGCTCGCCAAGGTATTGACCAGCGCGGTTGTGGGGATTGACGCTTTTGTCGTGGAAGTCGAGGTGGATATTTCCTGGGGCCTCCCGGCGTTTACCACGGTGGGGCTGCCGGAGATTTCAGTCAAGGAAAGCAAGGAGCGGGTCAAGGCCGCCATAGCTAATTCAGGGTATGGGTTTCCCGACGACCGCATCACCGTCAATTTGGCCCCCGCGAATGTCAAAAAGGTCGGCACCGGATTTGATCTGCCCATTGCTATGGGGATCCTCTCGGCCACCGGCGTGGTGCCGGAAGCAGCCGCAGCCCGGTTTCTGATGATGGGCGAATTGTCATTAGACGGCCGCGTCAAGCCTGTCAACGGTTCCCTTTCCATGGCCATGGCGGCCAAAGCCTCCGGCCACGCGTCGATTCTGGTGCCCTATGAGAACCGGCGGGAGGCGTCGGTGGTGAGCGGAGTTTCCGTGGTGGGGGTTAAAACCCTGGTTGATGCCGTGGACCATGTGCGGGGTGTGAGTGAGATCGCGCCGGAGCAGTTCGATCTCTTGGAATCATTCCCGGATCTGGGCCGTATAGAATTTGATTTTTCGGAAGTGGCGGGCCAGGAGCATGTCAAACGCGCCATGGAGGTGGCGGCGGCAGGGGGCCATAACCTCTTGATGATCGGCTCTCCAGGCTCCGGAAAGACCATGATGGCCAAGCGGTTTTCCGGCATTGTGCCTGCCCTGACGTTTGAGGAATCCATTGAAACCACAAAGATTTTCAGTGTGGCGGGGCTGTTGGAAAAAGACCAGGCCCTTGTCACCCAAAGACCTTTCCGGTCCCCGCACCATACCATATCCGACGCCGGCATGATCGGCGGGGGCAATATCCCGCGTCCGGGAGAAGTGAGTCTGGCCCATAACGGGGTGCTGTTTCTGGATGAACTGGCGGAATTTAAGCGCCCGGTGCTGGAGGGCCTCCGGCAGCCTTTGGAAGACCGGCAGGTGACCATTTCCAGGGCCGCCACAAGCATTACTTATCCATCAGGATTTATTATGATTTCAGCTATGAATCCATGCCCCTGCGGATATGCGTCAGACCCGAAACAGACATGCAAATGTTCCCATCATCAGATTCAGCAATACCGGAACAAGATTTCCGGCCCGCTTTTAGACCGGATTGATATCCACGTTGAGGTGCCGCCGGTGGCATACCGGGATTTGCGAAATGCCACTGCGTCAGAATCTTCCCTTGCTATCCGGGAGCGTGTGGCGGCGGCACGGAACCGTCAGACCCGGCGGTTTGCGAATGAAAAAATACGCACCAACGCCCAGATGCAGAACCGCCATATTAAAAAATATTGCGCCATTGACGACGCTGCGGCAAAGCTTTTGGAGGCTGCGGTGGAGAAATTCGGACTCTCAGCCAGGGCCTATAACCGGGTTCTGAAGATTGCCCGAACCATCGCGGATCTTGCGGGAAACGCCGACATCAACCCGGAGCATATCGCCGAAGCCGTGCAATATCGAAGTCTGGACCGGAACAAATAACAGGAGCGGAAGCCTAAGTGAACAGTGAAGATCAAGTGGCGCCCTATGATGTCTGGGCGGAGATTGATTTAAAAGCCATCTCGCATAATGTCAGCGAGATGAAACGCATTTTATCCAAAAATACCCGGCTCATGGCGGTGGTCAAGGCCAATGCTTACGGGCACGGCGTTTTAGAAGTGGCCGGGCAGGCCCTTTTTTCAGGCGCGGACGCCCTTGGGGTGGCCCGCATCTCTGAGGCGATTCAGATACGGAAAGGGGGGATTGACGCGCCCATCCTTATTTTTGGCCATACCCCGCAGGCCCTAGCAGTGAGCCTTATTGATTATGATTTGACCCAGGCCATCTGGTCGTATGAAACAGCCGTCACATTGTCTGATATCGCCCGATCCTGTAACGCAAAAATAAAGACCCATATCAATATCGACACTGGCATGGGGCGCCTGGGAGTCATGCCCTGTGACCTTACCCGGCCGAGTGATCCCGTTTATATCTTAAAAGAAGCCGTGAATCTGGTGGAAGCGGTTTGCCGCCTGCCGGGAATAGATGTTGAGGGAGTTTACACGCATTTTGCATCCGCTGATGAAGCGGACAAAACTGCCGCCATCCGTCAGTTTAAAATTTTCAGTGAATTTCTGGCCAGGCTAAAACAAAAGGGCATTGAATTTAAAATCCGGCACGCCGCCAACAGCGCGGCCATTATTGATATGCCGGAAACCCATCTGGATATGGCAAGGGCCGGGATTGCCATTTACGGCTATTACCCTTCCGGGTCGGTGAATTCCCGAAAAATCAGTCTGCGTCCCGCCCTGACGCTGAAATCCCGAATCATCCATCTGAAGACAGTAGGGGCAGGGTTCAAGGTGAGCTACGGCGGAACCGAAGAGACGGCGCATCCCACCACCATCGCCACCGTGTCGGTCGGATATGCGGACGGATACAGCCGCCGGTTGTCTTCAAAAGGTAAAATGATGATCGCTGGCAGACTGGCGACGGTGATCGGCCGCGTCTGCATGGACCAGACCATGCTGAATGTGGGGCCCTTGCCGGATGTGCGGGTGGGGGATGAGGTGGTGGTGCTTGGGTCGCGGGAGAACTCCCCCATAGCGGTTGATGAAATTGCAAAATTATTAAATACGATAAGTTATGAGATACTTACAGGCATATCCCATCGTGTTGTCCGGATATATCGCCGGTAAAATGAATGCCCAAAATCTCTTGACAAGAAATATGGGAATTGGTAATTGCTTTTCTTTACGCTGTGAAATAGATTATGTTATATTAATTATTATATAATCGACTTGATTTTAAGCAAATAATTCCATTGTCGCAATTGGGTTGGGTATGGCGTGATGCACAACCCTGGGAAAATATAACTGGAAACCGGATCACAAAATTTTTTACGGGTTTGATAAAATAAAGAAAGGGGGTGTACCAGGCAAGTCAGCAATACGTGTGGGCAGTACCAAATATAAGTGGAATTTTTTTATTCACTTTCATTAAACGTAAAAATTAGGAGGTAAGAATGCCAAGTTTCGTAAGAACAGAAAAATGTGACGGATGCAAGGGCGGTGACAAAACAGCATGCATGTACATTTGTCCCAATGACCTGATGGTTCTGGATCCCAATGCAATGAAGGCTTATAACCAAGAGCCGGATCAGTGCTGGGAATGCTTTTCCTGCGTAAAAATCTGCCCGACCCAGGCCATTGAAGTCAGAGGTTATGCTGACTTTGTGCCAATGGGAAGCAGCATTATGCCCATGATGGGCACCGAAGACGTGATGTGGACCTGCAAGTTCAGAAACGGTCTTATCAAACGCTTTAAATTCCCCATTCGGACCACTCCCGAAGGCGCGGCAAACGCTTATCCGGCCCTGAAAGGAAAAGATCTTGACAGTCCTCTTCTGTCCACGGAAGAAGCGGATGGCTATGCAATGCCGAAACCCCAAGCGCTTGTATAAATAGCGAAATTTCTGTTGAGATGCAATTAAATTTAAGAAAATTAATATCTTAAGGAGGATATACGATGGGATTACCAAATAAACCGATGGGTGAGCTCAAAGCAGTTAGAAATCCGGAAGTCGAAGAGAGAGAAGTCGACATTCTGATCGTCGGCGGCGGCATGGCAGCATGCGGCACCGCTTTTGAAGTAAAAAAATGGGCTTCTGCGGACACAAAGATTCTTCTTTGCGACAAAGCAGCCATGGAAAGAAGCGGCGCGGTTGCGCAGGGCCTTTCCGCCATCAATACCTATGTCGGCACCAATACGCCGGATGACTATGTCCGCATGGTAAGAAACGACCTTATGGGCATCGTCCGCGAAGACCTGATCTTCGACCTGGGCTGCCACGTGGATGATTCCGTTCATTTATTCGAAGAATGGGGCCTCCCGGTATGGAAGAAAAACGCCGAAGGCAAAAACCTGGACGGCAAACAGGGTCTGAAAGCCGGATCCCTGAAAAGCGGCGCCACCCCGGTTCGCACCGGTAAATGGCAGATCATGATCAACGGCGAATCTTACAAAAGAATCGTTGCCGAAGCCGCGAAACTGGCTCTGGGCGATGAGAACATTCTTGAAAGAGTATTCATCGTTGAACTGCTCAATGACGCCAACAACCCGAACCAGATCGCCGGCGCTGTCGGTTTTTCCGTTCGCGAAAACAAAGTCTACATCATCAAATGCAAAACCATGATGGTCGCCTGCGGCGGCGCGGTTAACATTTATCAGCCGCGTTCAGTCGGCGAGGGCAAAGGCCGCGCATGGTATCCGGTATGGAACGCGGGTTCCACCTACACCATGGCACTGCGCGCCGGTGCTGAACTTTCCATGATGGAAAACCGTTTCACGCCAGCCCGTTTTAAAGACGGATACGGCCCGGTCGGCGCCTGGTTCCTGCTGTTCAAGGCCAAAACATTGAACGGTCTGGGCGAAAACTTTGCAGCTTCTGATGCCGCCAAAGCAGAGCTTGCAAAATATGCACCTTACGGAACTGCTGCCATTACCCCGACCTGTCTGCGTAACCATCTGATGCTGTTCGAAATGAAAGAAGGCCGCGGTCCCATCATGATGGATACCGTTACCGCTCTGGCAACCCTCGGACAGACCATGGACAAGAAAGAACTCAAGCATCTGGAAGCAGAAGCATGGGAAGACTTCCTTGACATGACCTGCGGTCAGGCCAACCTGTGGTGCGCTCAGGATTGTGAACCGGAAAAGAAAAATTCCGAAGTTATGCCCACCGAACCGTACCTGCTGGGATCCCATTCCGGCTGCTGCGGCATCTGGACCTCCGGCCCGGATTTTGACTGGGTTCCGGATTCATACAAAATCAAATTCAATGGCAAAGTTTACAACAGAATGACCACGGTTGCCGGTCTGTTCACCTCTGGTGACGGCGTTGCCTGCTCCGGTCACAAGTTCTCTTCCGGTTCCCATGCGGAAGGCCGTATCGCCGCCAAAGAAATGGTGAAGTTTGTACGCGACAACGCCAGCTTCAAACCCACCCTGAAAGAAACCAAAGAACAACTGGTGGATCTGGTTTACAAACCGGTCCGGACTTTCCTGGACAATTGCGAAGCCACCACGGCTGTCGACATCAACCCGGCTTATATCAAACCCAATGGCATGATGTACCGGATGATGAAAGCCACCCATGAGTATGGTGCCGGAACTTCGACATTCTATCAGACCAGCAGCAAAATGCTGGAAGTGGTTATTGGTCTCCTGGAAGTCATGCGCGAAGACTGCGAAAAAATGGCTGCCGGCGATCTGCATGAGCTCATGAGAGCCTGGGAAATTCAGCACAGACTGTACACGGTGGAAGCGCATCTGCGCCACATCCAGTTCAGAAAAGAAACCCGCTATCCCGGTTTCTACTATCAGGCTGATTATCCCGGACAGGATGACGCCGAGTGGTTCTGCTTTGTCAATTCTTCTTATGACAAGGCGAAAAATGAATGGAGCCTGAAGAAAGTTCCTTATGTTAAGCTCATTCCTTAGTATTTGAACAACGGCTTTATGTCGTGAACACTGCCTCCAGGCGCTGATTTCAGGCGCCTGGAGGTTTTTATTAAACAGATGCTTGTTTGATTGAAGGCCGAAAAAAGCGTGAGGAGAAACGAAACCCCAACCTGAAGGCCGGAATTTACTGGTTTTGTAAGCCGGTCTTGAGTTTGAGGTTTTGAAACTTCTGATTCAAAAAATACACAAAAATAAGGGCGAGGATTAACGGCCCATGCAAAACAGAAGCGTTTAGGGTTTATTTTATTTTTGTAACATTCAATGCACGGAGGGATAGCATGACTGAAGACAAATCAGCCCCTTTTAGCGGAAGTATTATGGTGGTGGGCGGGGGAATCAGTGGACTCACCACGGCCCTCGAAGCCGCCGAAGTGGGGTACGAAGTGTTTATCGTTGAAAAAAATCCTTATCTGGGCGGACGCGTTGCACAGCTCAATCAGTATTTCCCGAAGCTGTGCCCCCCCACCTGCGGTCTGGAGATCAATTTTAGGAGGATTAAAGACAATCCGAACATCAAATTTTTTACATTGGCGGAAGTTACAAAAGTCAGCGGCGGCCCGGGCAATTATTCGGTGACGGTTAAATTAAATCCCCGGTATGTCAATGAAAACTGCACCGGCTGCGGCGCATGCGCGGAAGCCTGTCAGACGGAACTGCCCAGTGAATTTAATTTTGGCTTAAGCAAAACCAAAGGCGCGTATCTGCCCCATGAAATGGCGTTTCCCGCACGTTATGTGATTTCTCCCCAGATTATCGGCACGGAAGACGCCAAGCGGTGCCAGGAAGCCTGCAAATATGATGCGGTGGATTTGGAAATGAAGGCCAAAACCATCGATATGAATGTTGGCGCCATTGTGTGGGCAACCGGCTGGGAACCCTACGATGCCGCCAAAATTGACAACCTGGGATTCGGCCGTTATCCCAACATTATCACCAATATGATGCTGGAACGTCTGGCCGCCCCCAACGGCCCCACCAAAGGTCGGATTCTGCGGCCTTCCGATGACAAGGCCCCGGAAAGTATAGCGTTTGTTCAGTGCGCCGGTTCCCGGGATGAAAACCACCTGCCTTACTGCTCCTATATCTGCTGCATGGCGTCCTTAAAGCACGCCACCTATATTCGTGCGCGGTATCCGGAAGCCAAAATCTATATTTTCTATATTGATATACGAACCCCCGGATATCGGTATGAAAAGTTTTATAATAATATCAAGGAAGACAAGAACGTCTTTTTTATCAAGGGAAAAGTCGCTGAAGTCCAGCAGGCGAATGACAACCAGCAGATTACGGTAATTGCTGAAAACGCCGTGACCGGTGAAAAAATCCGCCAGACAGTGGATATGGTTGTTCTTGCCACCGGCATGCAGCCCACCGCCGCAAAAACCAGACTTCCCGCAGAAGATCTGAAATACACGGAAGACGGGTTTATTATTAACGACATGGAGCGGGGCGGCATGTTCGGCGCGGGATGCGCCAATAAGCCTGCGGACGTGGTGTCGTCAAACCAGAACGCGACGGGTATGGCTTTAAAAGCCATTCAAACCCTGGTGAGAAGATAGGAGGATGCCCATGAATAAAAAATATGGTGTATATATCTGCACAGGATGCGGCATTGGTGATGCCCTTGACGTTGAGGCCCTAAGCTCCGTTGCCGGGGATGAAGGGCTTTCCTGCCAGTCCCACCCGTTTCTGTGCGGCAAGGAAGGCGTGGCGCTGCTGAAAAAGGATATCTCCGAAAACGGCGTCAATACGCTCATTCTCGCGGCATGCTCCCGCCGGGTGAATTATGATGTTTTCCGTTTTGACGGCTGCATTGTGGACCGCGTCAATATCCGGGAAGGCGTGGCCTGGTCTCATCCCCGCGCCCAGTTCCCGGCTCTGACGGAAGAGCAAAAAGCCGATTCCGATAATTTCGACCGGGTTCAGATGATGGCTGAGGATTACCTGCGCATGGGCATGGCCAGGGTTGAAAAGGTCAACCTGCCCGAACCCTATAAACTGGAAAATTTTACCAGAAAGATACTGGTTCTCGGCGGCGGTGTGACCGGCATGTCGGCGGCCCTGGATGCGGCCAAATGCGGATATGATGTTACCATCGTGGAAAAATCGGCAACGCTCGGCGGCAATGTGGCTGAATGGCGCAAGCAATTGCCGGTGGCCGCGCCTTATGAAACCCTCATTCCCACCCTGGTCTCGGATAAAATCAAAGCAGTGGAAGCGGCGGCCAATATTACGGTGAAAACGGAAACCGAAGTAGCTCGTATCGCCGGTGAACCGGGCAATTTTACGGTCACTTTGAAGAATGTCGGTGAAAAAACCGAGTTTGACGTGCCTTTCCCGCTGCCACCGGAAATGAAAGTCGACGAAAGCGGTAAAGAGTTGGATGTGGAAGCCCTGCTGGTCAAATATACGGCATTTAATGAAGGCAAAAAAGACATCCTGCAGTTTGATCCAAACGGCGAAAAGTTCGGCGCAGTGGTGCTGGCTGCCGGCTGGCGTCCATACGAGGCCAAAGAGGGCGAATTCGCCCATCTGGGCCTTGGCCAGACGCCGGACGTGGTCACCAATTACCAGTTTGAGCAAATCGCAGCCAAAGGAAAGATTGTCCGGCCGTCCGACGGCAAGGAAGCCAAATCCGTGGTATTTATCCAGAGCCCGGGCGCTGGCGATGACGCGGATTTCCCGTACACCGGCTCGGTTACCAGTATGGTGGCCTTAAAACAGGCCAAATATGTCTGCGAAGACTATGCGGACGGAAAAGCTTACGTGTTTTATCAGCACATGCGAACTCCCGGCCTGTCCGAGAGCTTTTATAAAAGCATGCAGCAGACTCCCGGTATATTCCTCACCAAGGGAGAGGTCACCGGGGTCACGAAAAACGGAAACAGCCTGGCGGTGGCGGCATCCAACACATTGCTTGGTGAAAACATCCAGGTAAATGCCGACATGGTGGTGCTGGCTACCGGCATGGTGCCGGTCACCGTGGATGATCCGGTCGTAAACCTGGCTTACCGTCAGGGCCCGGGCTTCCGGGATAATGCGATTTTTAACGGATATGCGGATTCCAATTTTATCTGTTTCCCCTATGAGACCCAACGAACCGGCATTTACGCAGCCGGCGCCATCCGGCGGAGCATGACGGTGGAAGAATCCGTTGAAGACGCCACCGGCGCTGCCCTAAAAGCGATTCAGTGCATCGAATCCGCCAACCGGGGTGTTGCGGTCCATCCCCGGTCCGGCGACATGACCTTCCCGGATTTCTTCTTCCAGCGCTGCACCCAGTGTAAACGCTGCACGGAAGAATGCCCCTTCGGCGCGCTGGATGATGATGAACGGGGCACCCCGAAACCGAATCCCGCCCGCTGCCGTCGTTGCGGAACCTGCATGGGCGCCTGTCCGGAACGGATTATCGGTTTTGCCGATTACAATATTGACAGCATTGGCTCCATGGTCAAATCCATCAAAGTGCCTTCTTCTGATGATTATTCAGAGCCGCCTTTGCGGATTCTCGGCCTGGTCTGCGAAAATGACGCTTATCCGGCCCTGGACATGGCGGCCCTTAACAAGCTGTCCTATTCCGCGGACGTACGGCTGATTCCTGTTCGCTGTCTGGGATCGGTCAACGTGATCTGGATCAAGGACGCTCTTTCCCAGGGCATGGACGGCGTATTTCTCCTGGGCTGCAAACATGGTGATGATTACCAGTGCCATTTCGTCAAAGGCTCTGAGCTGGCCAGTATCCGTATGAAGAAAATCGGGGAAGCCCTGCAAAGTCTGGCCCTTGAAAATGAACGGGTGGCGCAGTTTGAAGTGGCCATTGACGAATATGACAAACTTCCGAAGATCATCAATGACTTTGTGGATATCATTGAAGGGCTTGGGCCAAATCCGTTCAAGGGATTTTAATGTTAATCCGGTGCAGCCGCAGGCGGAGCGCTCGCGGCTGCGCTTTACTTTTTTTGTTGTGAATGCTTCAAGAACAGCGTTCACACGCCAATGCCAGTATGGGAGGTAACAATAATGGCGGATAAATACCTGGTCGAACCAGATGTTGGTTTTATAAAAGAAATTGGCGAATACGGCGGCGGTTCGCTGAAAAAATGCTTTCAATGCGCCACCTGCTCGGTAGCCTGCCCGATTTCACCGGACAACAAACCTTTTCCCAGAAAAGAAATGATTGCAGCAAGCTGGGGACTCAAAGATAAACTTGTGGGCAACGGCGATATCTGGCTGTGCCATAATTGCGGCGACTGCTCCACCCTGTGCCCGAGAGGGGCCAAGCCGGGCGATGTGCTTTCGGCCATCCGGGCCTATGCCATTGCCCATTACGCCGGGTTGCCGGTTTTGGGGAAAATCGTGAATGACCCGAAGAAACTGCCGATCCTTGCAGCCATTCCTGCAGTACTGTTCCTGGTGCTGGGACTTATCCTTAAAATATTCGGGGTTCACTGGCTGAATTTTATTCCGGAACGGGTGATGGAACACGGAGATACCGTGGGGCATATTGCCCATCACGCGTTTTTTCACACCTGGCTGGTGGATTTGATTTTCGTCCCTACATCGATTTTTGTGGTGGCGGTTTTTGCGCTGGGGCTGAAACGGTTTTTGGCGGACATTCACCAGAACGCCCTTTTGGAAGGCAAAACCGATAAGCAGAAAATTGACCCCAAAGGCTTTATCGAAGCCCTGATCAAGGTGATCCCCACCATCTTGAAACATACCAAGTTCTCGGAATGCGGGGAAAATTCTGAACGGGGAACCCCGCACATGATGGTGTTTTTTGGATTTATCGGGCTTGCCGTCGTCACCGGCATTTTCTTTATCGTGCTTTACGTGTTCGGCATTCACGGGCCGTACCAGCAAATCAACCCGGTCAAGCTTCTTGCCAATATCAGCGGTATCTCGCTGTTTATCGGCGGACTCCTGATGATCAAGAACCGTATGGCCAAGAGCAAGGATCAGGTTTCCACCTATCGCGACTGGTTTTTAATCGGTCTGGTGTTTGGCCTGGGCGCCACCGGCATGCTGACCGAGCTCACCCGGCTGGCGGATGCGGCATTTCTGACCTATGTGATCTATTATATTCACCTGATGTTTGTTTTTGTTTTGTTTATTTCCCTGCCGTTTTCAAAACTGGCCCATCTGGTTTATCGAACCACCGCGATGGCCTATAATGAGTATGCGGGCAGAAAATAATCGTTACTGAAGCCAGATAGCCTGAAGGCTTTTAGATCTGAAGCCTGAATAATCTGTTTGGTTAAAAAAAATAGAGTAAATTCCCCAAAAAGGAGATTCGGATATAGGTTCGGATCTCCTTTTTTATTGTCGGCCCTGCCGCTTTTGGGTGGGAAAGGGGAGGCGTAATTATAGGTTTTTATCATTGCACAGGGCGTTCTTTCATGTGCCCTGTTGGGCATGGCAATAACATGAAGTTCCTGATTCAGGATTCGGGGTATTTTACATGCCCTTCTAAAAAGTCAAAATCAAATTATGGTCATACAAGAATTATAAAGCGAAAAACCGAAAGACTTAACAGACCGCACCTTGAAAATGATCCGGCAAAAAAGGGATTGAAAGGCTTTTTATTGCCAGATCAGTCTATAACAACCCCAATCGGGAGCCTGGTTAATAATTCCCGAAATATATTTGAATATCCTGAAATGCATGTTTATACCCTTCCGTTATTTTTTCAAGATTCAGTCCATCAAACATTTTTTTAAGCACTTCCATAGCGTGTTTTGTGCCTCCCATTATTAATGCCAATTAAGGGTTAAAAATCATGATAAACATTGCTGCTGCGAGTCTGCCAAAAATATGAACCATTAAACCATGATAGGATCGTACTTTGGAGGCAACTTGAATATTTGTTCTGACCTGAATCCA
>Ga0209467_1000158_pt1 | contig 123561 bp, 81 predicted proteins | sample Higcelwee11metaG_FD_187175 | JGI IMG/M metagenome (GOLD analysis project Ga0209467, IMG submission 187175) | Freshwater pond sediment microbial communities from the University of Edinburgh, under environmental carbon perturbations - High... | ecosystem: Environmental > Aquatic > Freshwater >...
TCCTTCTGAAATTATCGCCTGCGCAATTACAGTCGCCGTTGTAGTTCCGTCGCCCGCTTTGTCTGAAGTTCTGGAAGCTACATCTTTTATCATTTCAGCGCCGATCTTCTGGATCGGAATATCAAGTTCGATCTCTTTTGCAACGGTCACGCCGTCTTTTGTGATCACGGGAGCACCATATTTTTTCTCAAGAACAACATTCCTGCCTTTTGGACCCAAAGTTACTTTCACTGCGTCGGCAAGAATATCCACGCCTTTTTTTAATTCTGTTCTTGCGTCTATTCCATATTGTATCATTTTAGCCATTTTTTATTCTCCTGTATCAGAAATTTTATTATTTTACGACTGCCAGTACATCTTCGAACTTGAGGATCAGGTACTTGACTTCGTTTAAAGTGATCTCAGTGCCTGAGTATTTTGCATAAATAACTTTGTCGCCGACTTTCACTTCTTTTTTTAAGTCTTCGTCATTTCCTACCGCGACAACTTTTCCGAGCTGAGGTTTTTCTTTTGATGATGTGTCGGGAAGTATTATCCCTCCTTTTGTTTTGTTCTCGATCTCTTCGATCATTTCAAGTACTACTCTGTCCTTGATCGGTTTTAGATTTACTGCCATTTTGATTCTCCTTTGTTTAATTTTAAAAGTTTGCTTTACATTATTGCAATAACCTTGCCAATTGATTTTATAGCTGGATTTCTACTGACAATACCTGAAAATGTTCATTCTGTCATAGTCTGTCATTATTTTGACAGTATCTATTATAGGCGAGTCCTGTAATTTTTTGAAGCGAAACTCAGCAGGCATTAATTTCATAATAATTTGGAGTAACCCGTACCGGCGGGTAAAGATTTTATGAGATTTCGCTTCTCAAAAATCAGGACTCGCCAAAAGTTTACCTATCTCCCCAGTTTCCATTTACTTATGCCTCTAAAGAACATAAGTATAGTGAAAGGAAGAACGAACTGACCTTCCATAAGCCTGTTTGAAGTCGAAAGGATAAGCCAGGCTTTGTTGATCTCCTGCTTCCTGTAATATTTCAAAAATATCGCCATCAGCGCTTTAGAGAACTCCCTGAAACGCCTGTCGCTCATAATAAAAGAAACGGCATTATCATAATACTTAGTACCTTCTTCTGTGTGGAACCATCCATCCGCAGATCCGGGTTCACCAAATTCTTTTATGATTTCTCTGATCTCCTCGTCCGAAAAAGTAAATTCCAAAAATTCATCAGTATTAAAGAACTCAAAACTCTCATTGATGAACTTATCCGGATCCTTGTCGTATTCCGCGCCTGTCTGTGAATGCGAATTCATCAGATCCATCGAAGCTTCCATCACGCTCTTCTGCATGACCGGACTGCCGAAATATGATGACGGTGTCGCGGTTTCTTTTTCCAGTTTCTTTATCTGAAACTCGGCAGAGACCAGATAATACTGACATTCTCCGCAGTTCTCATTTCTTATAGTTGCGCAGCATACCGGACATATCATTTCTCCATTTTTAAGAAGACATTTCCTTTTTCCCGGTTTTGAATTACAGTTCGTGCATTTGTCTTTTGCCATATCTATTTCCCGAATAATTTGTTTTACAGATCTGAGGCTTTCATGCCTTTTGCTATTAAATAACCTGTTGCTCTTTCCTTTAATTTATATCTCGAAACGAGTTCTCTGAAACATGTACCGTGGTTCGGATAGATCAGATGGGCGATCTCGTGGATTATCACAAGATCGGTAACCCATAGCGGATATTCTTTCAGCTTGTTGTTCAGAATTATATTTTTATCCCTGACAAAGCATTTTCCCCATGTTGTTCTTAAAGAATCCGAATATCCGATCGAAAAATCCGGCGCTTCAGGAATAAACTTTTTTCTCAACATTTCAGCCCTGTCTGACAGAGAGCTGACGCCTTCCGGTATTTTTGATCTTAAACTGAGTTTCTTAACGGATTTTCTAACGAAATCCTCAATGAACTTTTCGTCTGAATGAAAAGGTGCCATGATTTTTACAGTCCTGTCCCCGACTAATCTGGCCTGAATTGTTCTCTTCCTTGCTTTGGATCTGACCAATAGTATTTCGAACCCGTCAATTATCAATTAAAAGTTGCTCTTTTTTATTTTTGTCTGCCAGTTGGGATCGCTTTTTTCTCCAGGAAAATCAGAATGGAGAAGTTTAAAGTCTCCGAGTCCGTGCGGGTCCCCGAACACGAATGTGTAATTTCCGGTAAAATATGTCCATATTTCATGGTCTGAATATTCGGTGTTGTAGGTTTCGATGTCTCTTTTGCTCGGAGGTCCCATTTTTAAATAAATTCTCCCTCTGTCGCTTTTCCATCCCTCTATCTTACTGGTAGAAAAGTCATTGTTGACCTTTCTGATCATCTGTCTGAAAGCTTCCCTTGAATTTTCCTGCTTTGATTCCTGCTCTGTCCAGTACCTTTTTAAAAATTCTCTTTTGCCTGACAGCAGCAGATTTGTATATTTGTCCTGCTCTTTTTTCTCCAATGTGATAAATACCTGCTCATATTCAGTTTCTACCTCGCTGTCCTTCATTATGTCAAGCTCAAGCGAATCTTTTGAAGATATAGCCATATTTTCTTCGGGTTTGAATCTGTCTTTAGTAAAATCGATCTTTCTGTACATGTAAAAATTGTTGTTTCCTTCTATTGTTTTGCCCGTGGTTTTGTTAGTGATCTTTAGAGAAAATTTATATGCTCCGGTTTTTAGCGTAGCCACAGGGATCCTGTCAGCGAGAACGAGAGATCTTCCCAGAGATTTTTTATTCTCCTGTGAACCTTTTTTTATTTCTCCGCCTTCTGTGGTCGATATCTTCCACTGATATTCGATATCGTCATCTGTATTAAGCCCGTAAATCTCATTATAATAATAAATAAACGGTCTGCTCGTTCCGAATATCTTGCTCGGATTAGGCAGTATTATAACTCCCTGTTTGTAAAATTCAGATCTTTCGTCGGGCTGATCAGTTATTATTCTTGAAGCCATCTGTATAGTTGACATGGAGAATTTATCTTCGAATGCCGCGATCATGAACATTTTTGATTCCTGAGGAACTTCCAGCATATCTATTTGTTTGCCTGAATTCAGATCTTCCACTTCAACAACCAGTTTGTAATACCCCGGTGCAAGATTCAGCTCCGACATGACAGGGATCTCAGCCCCTGAATATTTGTCCTCTTCGTTAAGTATAGAATATTTCTGCTTCCATTTATCTTCGGCAATAATCTTATCTTTATCGTAAATAAAAACTTTTATGCTGAAAGTGCTGGTCAGAACGCTATCGAACTCAAGATAATAAATAGGAATAGAAATATATATCTGAGTCCTTGTTTTATTGTCGTTATCAGACCTGAAGCAGGAATAATCCACATAGAAAAATTCCTTCGCGGCTGAAGTGAAAATCAGCGTCAGTATGATTAAGAACATTATTTTTTTCATTTTAGCACCCTCCTGCCTTCAATATATCTGTCTTTATAATAGTCTCTTGTTAAAAGGTTTATTTCCGGTCCGTTAGTTGTTGACGCATGAAGAAATTTTTTCTCGTAAAGGTAAATACCGACATGCGATACACCCTTCCCGTTCGTATTGAAAAATACAAGATCGCCGTATTTTAAGTCGCTGATCTTTTTCACCGGGGCTCCTTCGACGAACTGCGATTGGGACGAACGGGCAAGTTTCATTCCGAAAACCTCTTTAAATGCCAGCTGTACAAAGCCGCTGCAGTCGAACTCGTCCGGCCCTGTAGCGCCTATTTTATAGTCGGCTTTTTTATATTTTTCATAAAATTTTTCAAAACTTTCTGTTATCTTGTAGCCTTCTTTCCTGAGCAGTTTTTCTCTTTCCAGCATCTCTTTTGAAGATGAACACGACATCAGAACCATTAATGCTGAGACAAAAAATATTATTCCCGGTCTGAATTTCATTCTTTCACCTTTTCTTTAAATATTTTATAAGCCCTGAAGTTGAGCAGTCGTGTACCGAGCCCGGATTTTCTTCTTTAAGTTCCTTCAGTATCTTTCCCGCAAGTTCTTTTCCAAGTTCTACGCCCCACTGATCGAAACTGAAAATATTCCAGATAACACCCTGAACAAAAACTTTGTGCTCATACAAAGCTATCAACTTTCCCAATGTGAATGGAGTAAGCCTGTCATAAATTATCGAGTTGGTAGGATTGTCTCCTTTGAATATCTTATGCGGATATATCTTTCGCGCTTCAGCCTGCTGGACATTCGCGGCTTCGAGCTGGGCGATAACCTCCTCCTTTGTCCTGCCTACCATAAGCGCTTCGGTCTGAGCCAGAAAATTCGAAAGGAGTTTTTCGTGATGGTCGCCCATTTTATTTAAAGGCTTTTTCGCACAAAGAAAATCGGCAGGGATCATGTGCGTTCCCTGATGTATAAGCTGGTAAAATGAATGTTGACCGTTGGTTCCCGGTTCCCCCAATAGTATCTGGCCAGTGCGGTGTGTCACCTGAGACCCGTCCCTCGCTACGGATTTTCCGTTGCTTTCCATGCTTAGCTGCTGCAGAAATGCCGGAAACCTGTGCAGATACTGGTCGTATGGCAGCACCATTTCGCACTCGGCTCCGAAGAAATCCGCATACCATACCCCCAATAGACCCATAATAACCGGGATATTCTTTGAATGTTCGGCAGTCCTGAAATGTATGTCCGCCGCTTCGGCTCCTTTTAAAAGCTCTTCAAACCGTTCATATCCGACAGAAACAGCTATAGACAATCCGATAGCAGACCAGAGCGAGTACCTTCCGCCGACAAAATCCCAGAATTCGAAAATGTTATCTTTGTCTATACCGAATTCTACGACTTTTACTGTGTTTGTGGAAAGCGCAACAAAGTGTTTTTTGACATTTTTTTTATCTTTCGCCTTTTTTAAAAACCAGTCCCGCGCCGAAAATGCGTTGGTCATCGTTTCCTGAGTTGTGAAAGTCTTTGATGCTATCAGAAAAAGAGTTGTTTCAGGATTGAGTTTTTTTAATGTCTCAGCCAGATGTGAACCATCAACATTAGACACAAAATGAACTTCGGGACCGTCCGCATAGAACTTCAAAGCTTCGCACACCATATACGGCCCGAGGTCTGATCCTCCGATCCCGATATTTACTACGTCGGTAATCTTCTTTCCGGTATAACCTTCCCAGTCTCCTTTCCTGACGGCGTCAGAAAAAATTTTCATTTTCTTTCTTACTTTTTCGATCTCGGAATGTATGTCAACTCCGTCCTGCTTTCCCTGTCTGCTTTTAAAATTTCTTAAGGCTGTATGAAGAACCGCCCTATTCTCCGTTTCATTAATCTTATCGCCCTCGAACATTGAAGCAATGGCTTTTTCTAGGGCCATTTCGTCTGAAAGTTCAAGCAGAAGATCTATCGTAGTTTCGTTAATTTTGTTTTTTGAATAATCAAAAAGCATATCGTCGAATTTTATCGAAAATTTTTCAAATCTCTTTTTGTCATTAAAAAGATCTTTAAGGTGGGCTTTCTTTATTTCTTTATAGTGCCTGAGCAGCTTCTCCCATGCAAAAGTGTATGTAGGATGTATTTTCTTGAGCATAAGTCACCTCACTTTCAAATTCACAACTCCGAATTTAAACAAAATAACCGCTTTCTTCAAGTGATGATTTAACAATTATTCATACCATTTTTGAATTGAATAATTTTCTTGACACCATCACCTTTTTATAACATATTTTAACTGTGTAAAATACTGTTCCGCTAAATGTGGTAAGATCCATGCTAATGTTATTTTTAAAAATATTTTTTTTATAACTAAGATAGAGACAACTCAACTCAACTCAACTCAACTCTAACAAAAATGAATTCGACAATAAAACAACTTTTAGGAATTCCAAATGAAAAATAAAATTAGAAGGTTTCAGAATACAGCGTTATATACAGATAAAGCAACGGAGATTAGAATGAAATATATTGGCATACTTTTATTATTACTTTCGACGATCTTAACCGCTCAAGACAACTGGAGCCCTCCTGTACAACTATCAATGGACGGCGTTCATCCTTACAATATGATAGGAATACCTGCAATAACAGTTGATAACAACGGGGTTATCCATGCTTTCTGGGTAAAAAGCCCTGAAGAGGACGGTGGTACTTTACCTTGGGAATGGTATTCGCAGATCGAATACCGAAGATCAGCTGACGGTGGTAATACATGGGCTCCAACTGAAAATCTGACACCTGAGTACACGCAATACAGGATAATGATGTTGAAAGCTGTTTGCGACTCAAAGAACGATGTGCATCTTGTGTATATGAGAGGCAACGAAGGATATGAAATATTGTATAAAAAGTTCGATGGGATTACGTGGTCTGATCCGGAATTATTAGGATACGGTTCGTCATACTTGAGGATGAATATTGATAGCGATGACAGAATTTATGCTACATGGATGATAGGTAGCGAAGCATATTATTCATATTATGAAGACGGGATTTGGTCTGATTACGCCAAAATCGGAACAGGCGAATACGGATTGGATGATCTTAAATTTGATCAGAATAACTTACTTTATGCAGTAGGTTCATGTTGGACAGATTTGACTCCATATTTGTTTATTTATGATAAGATGGTAGAAAATTGGATAAAGATCGAAGAAATGCCTAATGACACATTGGAATTTGGTGCTGCCAGTGCCATATCAAAAGATAATGATGAACTATTTATTAATATAAGTTATAGAACTTATGCAAATAGTAAAGATTTTCATATGACTATGGAAATGAATACGGGAGAGTATTCATTTCCATATGAATACGGAGATAAGAATAATCCTGAAAGGGAAATGCATATTGATCAATATAATTATCTACATTTGTTCGAACTTCATTTTTACACAGGCGGAGATACTATGGATGATATGGGGTTATTGCATAGTGTAGGGAAAAACGGTGAATGGGAGACAACAGTTATTGATTCATCGGATGAAAATTATAGTTACTCATCGCCATATATAGCATTCGACAAGAAAAACAATAAATTCTATTTATTATATAACCAGTCAGATAAATTAAATACAACTAATAGAATTTTTTTTCGGTCAAAGCAGAATACTACAGGAATAGAAGATAATGATAGTCATACAGTTGAAGACTTTAGATTAAATCAAAACTATCCTAATCCATTCAACAATAAGACTAACATTTCGTACAGTCTGGCTCATGATTGTAAAGTAGAATTATCAATTTTTAATTCAAATGGACAGATAGTAGCTGTGTTGATAAACTCAAAACAGAGCAAAGGTAGCTATTCGATTCAATTCAATGCGGATAACTTGAACAGTGGAGTTTACTATTACCAATTAAAGACCAATGGAATATTAAGATCGATAAAACGAATGGTCTATTTAAAATAAAAAAGGAGGTGCAAATCAGATTATCGTCAAGTAATACCGTGAAATATTGCATGCAAGCCTGTTTCACGGATTAATGGATTCTGCCTGCACCTCCGTATTAAATATATAGAATAACAGGCGGACAGCACAACAGAAAAGTAAAAGAGAGGAGAAAAAATGTTGAAAAGAACTATGATGATGCTGATTTTATTATCAGCTGTATGCTTAACACTGACCGCTGCTGAAAAATACGCGATACTGATCGCAGGAGATTACACAGCCGCGAATGTACCGGCAGATAAAAAATGGAATGATGGGCTTGGGAACAATACCGAATTTTGGAACGACCTTTATTTACAGTGGGAAATGCTGTATCAGAAAGGCTATAAAAATGAAAATATTAAGGTTCTCTTTGCTCATGGAATTGATTTGTGGAATGTTGATGGCTTCCAATATATCGATCCAAGATACCGTGCGTATTATGTAACTGGTACCGAACATGAAAGAATCGTAAATTATTCGGCTACTACTGATGGACTTGACAGAGCAATCGCGGAAATAACTAGTACAAGTGATGATTTCTTGTATGTCTGGGTGATGAGCCACGGCGGTAGTCCCATTCAGTCGTCTATAGGTTTTATAGGCACAGACCTTCAACCGTTATTTTATGAGATGACTCCATCGGAATTTTCGGGTAAAATAGGCGCAATACCTGCATATAAAAAAAGCATTGTTATAAATGCAAATTATGCTCAGGATTTTGAAAATCAGTATTGGGGAAACAGCCTGGTGCATTTGCAGTTGTCTGCATACGGTACAAAATCATATAGGGCCGATGATCGTACCAATAACGGCGATTATATAGATCGTTTAGAAAATGAATACATAAATGACATTCCGTACTATCACGGCGAATTGAGTTTCCATAATTACATTTCTAATGTCGGTCATAAACCTTTAGGGGAAACAGATTACGACGGTTATAATTTGGCTTTTGTGGATTTAAATGGAGATGATATTAATAATATCGTTGAGACTAAATTTTGGACTCAAATCAAACATTCAGGATACGGTACTCCGTTTTTCAAGGATTATGATATTGTGAGTACTCCCGAAGGTGATTTTGGGATGTGTTCTCATAGCTCTCTCGAGTATCCAACCTTGATCCAAAATAGGCACTTAAAATCAGCTTCTGAATATTATGCCAACAATTTCCCCGAAAAGAAAGGATTGATCGGCATAACTGAAAATATATATATCAGCAACCCTGGATTTAGCGTAAGCCTAGACTTAGAATCAAATAGTGTAACTGAGATTATAAATGATAAATCTATTTTTTTGGGAGGGGGAGAATACGGCTGCCATATGAGCTTAGGAAAAGGAGCTGTTTTGCAGGGTACGAATAACAATGTTTTGGAAATGATGCCATCAGGTAGTGGATCTATTATGTATACACTGCTTGCAAGCAATGGAGCTATATTTAAAAATATGACTTTAAAAGGCAACGGTTTCGGGTATGTTTATATTGAGGACAATACTGATTTCATAAATTCCCATATTGTTACAGATTCTGGTGGCCCAGCTTTAGCGTTTATGAATGCGCCTTGTGCGATATCATTAAAAGATAATTCGTCAATGCGAGGAATAATCCAGGTTTATAATTACGCAAACGCTGAAGGTTGTTCTATTGAAATTACGGATGACAGCATTTTAGAATGTGAAGCTCTTTTATTGGATAATGTTGACCTCAATGTTAATGATTTCGGTTACATTAATTACTGTAACGATAACTTTAGTACTTTTAATTGCGGCATTCATGTAACTGGCATGGGGACATTGAAATTCATGCCTGATGGGAATTACTCACCAGGGTCAGATATATCAGCTGGTTTGCTTGGTCAAGTACTAATAGGTGAGAATTCTATTTTAAATATGAATCCTGCAAATTTCAAAATAGAAGCAGGATCGAAAATTTCATTGCAGGAAGGTGCAAGATTAAATACAAATTACATAATGCCCGCACTGTCAAGTATTTACGCAGGAAATAATTCTTCTTTATGCGGTAATATAAATTTCTCGGAGAACTCATCTCTTAGAGTCGGCATGGAAAATATACATCATATTGCTGCGGGTTCTGTAGTAAATTTCTATTCCGGTTCAAAAATATGGTTAAATCAGGCTTCGGAGCTTATTATTGATGAAGGAGCCGTTTTAAATCTATATGGTGGAATGACGATAGTGTATGCAGGTGGGTCAAATATTACCAACTATGGGGAATTAAACATATTCGGTGAAATATATGAAACAACAAATGTAATGCCCGATTTGCCTGATAAGGGCGAGCCGTGGGGAGGCATAATATCAGGCGTTGGTAGTAAAACCAGCATCAATTATTGTACATTCACAGGGGCGACAACCGCTATCAGCGGAACTCCTGCTTCATTAAGCGTAACAAACTGTACCTTTACAGACTGCACAAACGGAATTAATATCGTAGGTTGCAACAATTACACTTTAGAAGATAATACTCTTACAGGTATTGATGAAGGTTTTGGAATTATTATCACCAGCTCAGACGGAACATTCAGCAGGAATACAATTAGCCATTTTAATATCGGCGCTTATTTTGTGATGAGTTCGCCAGTAGTTTCAAAATGTGAGATCAGCTACAATAAATACTTCGGAGTAGTTTCATCCGGGCATGATGCTATACCTCAACTTATAAATACAGAAGATAATCAGCCTTTCGGAGCAGTAAACTGCACAATTCAAAAGAACGCTTTTGAAAGTCACGAGTCTTTATTCCCGAGTGCACAAATAGGCATAAATCCTACGGGTAGCATTTACATGCGGTATAACGATATTATCTCAAGCCCGAATTTTTATGGAATTTCTATTGCGCAGGAAGCTATAAGAGATCCTAATCAGATCATAACTATTGACGCTATATTAAATTATTGGGGGACGGAAGATGTTACTGATGACTATTTCTTTGAACACCCGCAATATATAATTAAATACGATCCGACATGGAGTTTAGCGGATGAGTATAATAGCTCGTTTAACAGCTACATAACCGAAGAAAGCAGGATACTTACAAATGCTATAAGCCTTGAGACAGAAGATAAACTTACACCGGCTATAAAACTGTACGAGCATATTATAAAGAAATATGTTGATACTCCCGAATACTATGTAGCTATGACGAGACTGCCTTACCTTTATGAACAGGCCGAACTTGACAATAATGTGCTTATTTCCATGTATGATGAAGCTCTAAATTCTGATGCTACTTCACATAAGAAGTTTTTTAAAGGGAAAAAAGTCGCTACTCATATAAAAGGCAGAAGATACGATGATGCAATCGCAGTAGCGGAAGAAATGAAAGCGGAAGCAGATTTTGAAGAGGAAGTTGTGCTTGCTGAAATAAATATCGCTCTTGCAACGCTTTTAAAAGAAGCTGAAGGTAAAGGTAATAGAAGTGTTGACAATTCCGCGTATTTACAAGAATTGCTGACAAAACTTTACGGAACAGAGAAATACGAAACACCTTCGGACATATCCGAAAATGCGCTGCCTTCAGAAAGTAAGCTTCATCAGAATTATCCTAACCCGTTCAACCCTGTTACGCAGATCAAGTATGATCTTGCTAAAACATCAGATGTTAAGCTGAGCGTTTATAACATCAGCGGACAGAAAGTAGCTGAGCTTGCAAGCGGAGTAATGAATGCAGGTAATCACGCTGTGGAATTCGATGGCAGCAAATTAAATTCCGGAGTTTATTATTATACTCTTGAAACTGACGGCGTTTCTATGACGAAAAAGATGGTACTTACGAAATAGTGACATTTGTCCCTCTCTGAAAGCAAAAGGCACTTCGTTCGAAGTGCCTTTTTTGCTTTATTTATTTCCAACCGACGGTCGGATCTTTTTCAAGATCGAACCAGTCTATCATGGCATTGAACATGTCTGATACTTCCCCGTTCGTGTTGTTCATGTAGTATAGCGGGAATGCAAAAAATGCCGTTCTGTACTGATCTCCGTCCGCTACATATCTTGTAGCCACTGAACCGGTCTTTCTTGTTACAACGCCGGAATTATCCCCGTCAGTCAGTACCGGATCAATATATCTTAACGAATGATACACAGTTCCGTTCGCATCGGTGTCATAAACTGTATCGGGATCTCCTCCCACTACAGGAAGGTCGTAAACAGATTTGTATTTATAGACAGGTTCTCCCTTGAATGCTTCTATCGTCGGTATTCCTGTAAGCACTGTTCCGTTATCTTTCAAAGATAGCGGAATTAAATAAAAATTAGGACCAACCTGCTGTAAAAAATCTATCCAGCTGTCATTTACTTTTGTGCTGTCAACTTTGATCCCGGCTACAGTAATATCTGTGATACTATCATATTTTGTTATTCCGATAAAGTCGTAATTATCCTGTAAAAAATAGTCAATAGGAACCGAAGAAGGCCTGACATTCCACAGACCCTGGCTGAACCATGTTTTCGTTTCAGGGAATGTCATCGCGTAAATTCCGAAATAATCGCGGAAGAAATTTAGCGTTACATCCGCGATATCCGTAGTGCTTACTGCATAAGGATCGAAAATCTGCCTGACCGGATCAGAATAATCGTTAACAGCCATCCTGTAAGGCTGAGTTTTCATAAGCGCGCTGTGACCTATAATGAAAGCTTTCCCGCCTACTTCAAGGTAGTTGCCTAGATATTCTGAATATCCCGGATTATCATCCGTGCCGTTGAAATCAATTCCATTTTCATTGCTTCTGTCTTCCGATGCAGTAACAATCATCCGGTACTTTAACATCGTTTCCAAGTCAGGAGAGTATTTGTTTACATAAACATTGTCAATATAGAAGGTCGTATCCGTACCTGTTATTACCCAAGTGGTGTCTATTCTTACTAATTCCGTAACTATCTGAAATTTTACTATATCATAATCCTTCAGCGGATCAGTATTGTTTTCCGTAAAACCGGCATCTTCCAAAAATGACCTGTACATTGTCCCGACATCCGAAGCCACGGGATTTCCCTGATAATATAAATATGATGGACTCTCAGTAAGCGTAGGATCCGTGTCGTCAATGAACAAAATACCTTTATCGAAAGTCGGTGCGAACACTTCGAAGTTTACAGTGGCGTGGTTTAAAGATTGTTCAAATGCGTCATCCCTTACATAAACTTTAAATGCATATTTTCCCTGATCATTCCAGTTGTATATTTCGTCGTCAAAAGATTTTGAAAGATTATTTACGCTCCAGCCCGCAGACTGTGTTACAAGAACTTCTCCTTTTTTTGCGGTTCTTTCCCAGAGCTCCCATTTGAATTCAAGCTTTGATTCATCTCCGTCAGGATCATCTCCCGTCCATTTGAAATCTATCGGCTCCCAGTATTCGGTCGCTGCAGGCAAAATAATTTGAGAGGAATCGGGTCCTACAGTAAACCAATACTGGGAAAAACCGTTTATTCCTAATTTTTCGGAGTAAACCATCGGATATTTAGGTATTTGATTTACTCTTCCGAAAACTTTTGATTTGACCTCGCTGACAGATCCATACACATCTATACCGTAAACAAAAAACTTTGAATATACTATTTTTGTATATGAAGTTGTACTGTCGATAAATACTGTGCTGCTGTTATATGCTGACATCGTGAATGAAACATTTGCATAATTATACTGCGTTGTTTTCCATAAAGAACTGTTTAAAACTGTCATCGCTGCCTGATTTGTCAAAGTAGTATCCGTTGTCACGCAATAATAATAACTTAAATTGGTGCTGTCGTTACTGTTGCCGTACCACTGAACTTTAAATATCGAACTGACAATTTCTGAAGGAGGATCATAAATTGATACGACCGGTTTACTTATTTTAAACATTACATCGCTCATATCGCTTACGGTAGAAATCTCTTTATCCGTTATTTTTATTTTATAATCTTCTGCAAGAGGAGTATCAGCCGGGATAAACCAGTTATAAGCTCCTGTGTTAATAGTGGAGTCGGCGATTGTTTTATAATAAACATTATTTTTATAGAGCTCAATTTTTACGCTGCCTACAAAATTAAAATTCCATTTTATAGTTCTTGTAGCTCCAGCATTCCAAATTTCGTAGCTGCTTGGAGAAACAACTGTAAGGGATGGATATTCGTTCAGCTTGAATGTTCCGATTTGTTCGCCGTAAACATTTGAATCATCCACACTTGTAATTCTAATTTTATAATCGGTCCCGCTCTCTATGCTGTCCGGAATAGTCCATTCATAAAAGCCTGTACTACCTGTAGAATTAACAATAGTCATACTTAGGGCTAAACCTTTATATAGATCGATTTTTACATTTTCTGAAATATTGTCATCCCAGATTATATTTCGCGTCGTTCCCGCATTCCACAATGTGCTGCTGTCCGGGGTGATGATCTTTATTAGAGGGATTTCAATTATACTGAATGCACTGTCTGATTCATCGTACAAAGCACCATTGTTAATACTAGTTATACGCACTTTATAATCAGTTCCGCTCTCCATGCTGTCCGGTACAGCCCACTTATATGAGCCTGTGCTTTCGATAGAATTAGTCAGTGACAAGTTTAAAACGGATCCTTTATACAGGTCTATTTTAACATTTTCTGAAATATTGTCCGCCCATAATACAGTTCCTGTTGTCCCGAAACCCCATATTTCTCCGCCCAAAGGTGAGATCATTGTTATCTTATTACCTGCTGATACGATCAGAGTAATTTCAGATTCTGATTCATCTCCTGAATCATCGGTTGCGATCACTTTTATTATATGGTCGCCTGCCCCGAATTCTGTTGTATTAAAATCATAAAAATATGGCGATTCTGTCATGGATTTAACAGAAGATGAGTTTACAAAAAATTCAACTTCTGAGATATTGCCGTCTTCATCGGAAGCATCAGCAAAAATTCTGATCTCGGCACCCAACCCGAATTCTAAACTGTCAGGCAAATTTATCCGTACATACGGATATTTATTTACCGGTGCATTAGGGCTGTTATCATCGGAGCATGATAAGAACAATATCGCTAATGCAAAAATTATAGCTAAAGACAGGATAACATTTTTTAACATTTTCAACCTCACCTATTTAATCAGCAACATTTTTCTTGTGATTTTCTTATCATTTGTTTTCAAAGTGTAATAATATACTCCGCTGTTAAGCTCGTCAGCTTTGAGCGTAACAGTATGATATCCCGCTTTAAATTCGTTATTCAGAATATGTTTTACCTGCTGACCGACAACATTGTATAAAGTAAGCTCCACATTGCATTTCTGTGCTACTGAAAATAATATTTTCGTGTCAGGATTGAAAGGATTGGGGTAATTTTGAAATAATTCCGTAACTGCAGGAATTACATTTTCGTCTATCCCGGCAGGGCTAACCTTTTTCATGTTGTCAATGATATTTGATGTCAAAGCCGGAACACCCATCTTGGGATCTCCGAAATCCGATGAAACTACTGATAGATAGAACTCGCTTTCTAAATATTTATCGATCAGTATGAATTTGTATTTATAATAATTTACAGTTTCGTTTACACCGGCAGCTACCTGAATTACTCTTGAGGCTGGCTCTACTGTGTATGAATAGATCTCATTTAGTGAGTGATCAGCCAGTAATGAGCTGTTATTACCATAAGGTCTCAGCTCCCAGATCTTCCCGTTTCCGACTATAGTCAGATCAAGAGTATCCGGGCTGCCAGTTACGATTGGAATATCGTAGTATTCTCCCATATTAGCCACATTTTCGTAGATGAAATCTACTTTATCAATTGTCAGGACATCTACAAAATTTGATGAAATTGAGTTAGGTGACACCTTAACTGTATAGCCTTCAAAATCTTTAATTCTTGTAAAAGGATCTAAATACTGTTCGGCACCGGTATAATTTTCAAACCCTCCGGTGGTAGTATAAAATTCATGAGACTGCCACATGACAACAACATCATTTCCTTCAAAAGACACATCTATTTTTGGGGAAGGCGGCGGCGGCGGACCTTTAAAATCAGGAACACCGTCTCCGGCATCCAGTCTTCCGTTATCAAATCCATATCTTACCCAGGTGCCCTGAGGATAAAAACCGTCAGGGTTGTTATATTTTACCATGTAACCGTATTCCGCTGTAGTTCCGTATAATCCGGCTGCGCTTTCAATTTCTCTTCCTAAAGGAAGTAATTCATCCTCGTTCGATGCAGAATGACCGTAAACATCTGTGATCGTGTTCGTGAAGATACTCAGTTCTAAATCTCCTTCGCCTGTATCCGGTCCTGAATATTCGGTATCCAGCCACCAGCATTGTGAATCGGATGATACATCTCCGAATAATGCGTCTTTTCCGACATCTTCTCCGTACCAGCCGTCACCTTTTGTCTCCCCATAAATTGAGACCGGGGTGTCGTACATTGGAATATCATACATTCTGTCAACCCAGACTGAATTGCGAAGCGCATCGTACCATCCTCTATTGTATAGTTCAGGATCAAGTCCGTCCGACAGACCTACAATATCAGGATTATCATAATTCGGATCCTGATCCAATGATGTATTGAAATTCTCGCTGACCATGAATGCGATAGTTAATTTTAATGAATCGCCGTAGGCAAATTTCCATACTTTTTTATTAGTGTAGTCATCAACTACTCCGTCTAAATTTGTATCAACAGCTGCATTTACAGATGTCTCTGTTCCTAATGGTCCGAACGACAATAAGGATTTCACATCCGATCCGTTTGCAAGATCATTTAGTTGTGCAATTGTGCCGTCCTGCTGAAGAACATCTCCATTCCAGTTCTGCCATTTTTCTGCCTGAGCATAAGGTGTTCCCTGCATATAATCCGGATCTTGAAGCAATCCCAAGTATAATTCTCTTAGTCTATAATGCTCATAATCAAACTCGTCATTCGACATGACCATATACTTACCTTTATCTCCGGCGGGTCTTCCTTCTGTCCTGCCGCCGTACATCGTCACTCCGCCGTTCGTCAGACTGTCCTGATTATAATCGTCATACCCTTTCTGCACAGTTGTAAGATCGTATTGCCAGTCAGCGTGAAGTCCTGTCTGCCATCTCGGCCCCCAGTCAAGTGCCTCGTCTCCGGTGCCTGCTCTGTACTGATTGAAAGAATATCTCAAATTCGGATTCGGGTTCCTTAGAACACGGACGGTCGCTATTGATGTTGCTCCGTCAAGCGGAGCTCCGGCACCGGGCTCACCGGTTGCCGTATAAAATCCGGTTCCCGTATAATTTCTTCCGTCATTATCTGCAGCCCAGGCAAGATTCATATCAAGCGTTTTTCTTTCTCCTGTAGAAGGATCTATGTATCCGTCCCATTTTTGAATGAACCCGCCTATGTCGTCCCCATGATCATAAGTCCACATACCGCCGGTCATTCCGATATCGCAATCAAGATAAAGCCCTGTGAAAAAATCATAAATATCCTTATTCTCCGTGTTTCTGTTGTATATAGTATAGTCGATTATAACAAACTTTTTTGCGTAGTCATAAGACCAAGCGTAGCTTTTCTGCCTTACCTCAATTCCCAATGGAATGTGATTCCTTTTGTCATATTCATCCATACCTGTATAAGGCATTCTTTGTACAAATTTATCAGTAAACATTAAGTTAAATTGCTCCTCTGCCGTCGCAAGAGGATCGTAAACATCTTCAAAAAGACAGCTTATCCTGCCTTCAACACTTGAAGATTCTTTTATGTGCCCCAATATTGTTCCGTTGATATCTTCGTCAAAATTTGCAGGCCAGCATTCTCTCGGCATATCATCATAACCTGCTAAACCGCTCCAGCCTTCATAAGCAGTAGTTACAAGCGGCCCCTGAAATAAAATAGCTTGCGTGGTGTTTATACTTACCGTTATTGAGTCGAGATATCCGCCGAACATCAAAGCTCCGACACTCAAATAATCTGTTCCTGTTCCACCAGGCAATTCTCCCGAAACCGCCGTACTGCCTGTACAGGGATCGTCAAGAACATCAGGATTCCCGAAGTAACCAGTATTAGTAACATTCATCCAGAGCATTCCGGCTCTATGCACACGGTTTTCCCATACCGGTACTACTGCTTTAGTGGCAATTCCCGCATCATTTATTTGATCATTATCACTTTTATCCGATCTTGAGTATAAAAACAATGCCGCCGCCAGTAAAAATAATGCAATAACCTGTCTGTTAATTTTCATTGTGAACTCTCCTGCAATTTATTCATGCATTTTACTTTAATTTTATAAAATGTACAAAATATTATTTATTCATGCAATTAAAAACTATTTTTTCCAACTTACGGTCGGATCTTTTTCAAGATCGAACCAGTCTATCATGGCATTGAACATGTCTGATACTTCCCCGTTCGTATTGTTCATGTAGAACAGCGGGAAGGCGAAGAATGCCGTTCTGTACTGGTCTCCGTCAGCTACATATCTGGTAGCCACTGAACCGGTCTTTCTTGTAATATCGCCGGAATTATCTCCGTCAGTCAGTACAGGATCAATATATTTTAACGAATGATACACTGTGCCGTTCGCATCGGTGTCATAAACAGTATCGGGATCGCCGCCGACTACAGGAAGGTCGTAAACAGATTTGTATTTAAAGACAGGTTCTCCCTTAAATGCCTCGATCACAGGAATTCCGGTCAGCACTGTCCCGTTATCTTTTAAAGATAGCGGTATTAGAAATAATATGGGACCAATCTGCCATGAGAAATCTATCCAGCTGTCATTTACTTTTGTGCTGTCAACTTTGATCCCGGCAGCAGTAATATCTGTGATATTATCATATTTTGTTATCCCGATGAAGTCATAGTTATCCTGCAGATAATAGTCAACAGGGACCGAAGATGGCCTGACATCCCAGATATCCTGGCTGAAGTATGTTTTCGTTTCAGGGAATGTCATTGCATAGATTCCGAAATAATCGTGGAAAAAATTTAGAGTTACATCCGTCAGTTCTGCAATTGATGCAGCCGAAGGATCGAAAATCTGCCTGACCGGACCAGAATAATCGTTCACTGCCAGCCTGTAGTGATTATTTTTCATCAACGCGCAGTGGCCTATTATGAAAACTTTACCCCCCGCATTTAGTAAATCAGGCAAAAATGAAGAGTAACCCGGATTGTCTTGCGTGCCGTTGAAGTCAATGCCGTTCTCGTTACTTCTGTCTTCAGATGCTATTAACACCATACGGTATTTTGACATCAATTCCAAGTCGGGGAAATAATAATTTATATAGACATCTGTATAAACCCAGCTTGTATCGGTTCCATTTACAGTGAAAAAGGTATCTATTCTTACTAATTCAGTCTCGACCTTGAATTTTACTATATCGTAATCCTTGAGTGGATCGGTGTTGTCTTCCGTAAAACCGGCATCTTCCAAAAATGACTTGTACATCGCCCTTACATCCGAAGCAACCGGATTCCCTTCATAATACAAATATGACGAATTTTCCGTTAATGTAGAATCCGTGTCGTCAATAAACAAAATACCTTTTTCAAAGGTCGGAGAAAAAACTGAGAAATATACGGTGAAGGCTTTTTCTCCCTGCTCGAGTGCGTCGTCTCTGATATACACCTTAAAGCTGTAATCGCCTTGAGGATCATGAAAATAAATATCATCATTCAGTTCAACACTATATATTTCTCCCCATTCCGAAGCTTTTACAAGAACAGATCCCGCATCCTGTACTTCAAATAACTCCCATTTGTACTGTATTTTTGATCCTGTATCTGAATCTTCTCCGATCCACTTAAAATCGATCGGAACCGAATACTGATTAGATTCAGGGAGAAGCAATTTATCATCGGGTGCATATATTTCTTCGTCGTCGGTCTTGAAATCGAGTTCTTCCGATTCGATATTTAATAAACGCGGTTTCTCATTAATTCTTGAGTACATTTTTCCGCTGACAGGAGAGCGTGTGCCTGCAGAATTTTGAGCGTAAACGAATATTTTTGAAAATGCGATCTTAACTTCGATCTGATTGCTGTCCGGGTCAACATAAACCGAATCATGATAGAAGACAACATCGCTGTTGAAAGCCACCATCGGAAATGAGACATCTGCGTAATTATTTTTAGTAGTAAGCCATTTATCAGCCGAAAGCGAAGCCAAAGCGGTTTGCGCGGTTATAGCCGTATCGGTAGTTACGCAGTAATAGTAATCCATATCGGTCTCAGTGCCTAATACTCCGATCCAGTCAATTCTCACGAAAGAATTGACAAATGTTGTACCGGGTTCTGTAATAATTATCGTCGGATTTTGCGCGGCGGGTTCCGTGCCGTCGTAGTCACTAGAGCATGAAACAAGAATTAAAAGAGTAAAAAATATTGTTATCATTTTCATTCAAATTCCCCCTTATCTTACTACCACGAATTTACCTACGAAGTCATCTTTATTTTCATCCGCATCCTGAACTGAAAACATATATATACCTGACGAAATAATGTCGCCGTTGTCGTTCTTCAAATTCCAGACTTCTTTATATTTATGCTCAGCATCGGTATCGCTTCCGTTATGGCCGATCGTTTTAACAAGATCGCCGCTTAGAGTAAAGACTCTTATCACGCAGTTTTCCGGTAAATTCGTAAATACCGACAATAGCTTGCCTTCGCCCCAGTAAGACGGATCGATTACATTGCTCCATTCATCAGACGTATATAGCCTGTCACCCCTGATTGGATTTGGAACTATCTGAGGATCTTGTGAAGGAGCTTTGACTATATTTGAAAGCATTACGGCATTTAATGTCGGTTCTGAGGTCTGCGGTTTTACCCCGTACTTCGGATCACCGTAATCCATAGATGCAACGGTCACAAAATCTCTTGAACCAAGCATATTTGCATTAATGCTGAAAGTATAATTTCTTACTACCCCCGCAGTGACCGACTGGCTTGTGTCTGTTTCGACATCGAAATGGAAATTACCCTCTGAAGTAAAATCCGAATCGAGGGAATTATTCAGCATGAAAGGAACCAGCTGCCAGATCTTGCCTCCGCTGTAAACGGTCTGCATAAGAGTGTCCGGATCATCGGTTTCTATCGGATTGTTAAGATATTCTGTCGGATCGGCAACATTCTGATATGAATAGTTTACTTTGTCAGCCGAAAAAAGCGATATAAAGCTGCCGAAATTTCCGTCCGAAGATATCATTATCTTATATCCTTCAAAGTCGTTCAGCCTGGAAAAATTATCAGTTGAATGTTCCGGACCTATTTTTTGATAATCACCTTCGCTGTTCAACTGATGCGAAGACCATTTTAAAACAACTTCAGTACCGGTTTTCTCCACAGTAAAAGCCGGAGGCGGCGGTGCAGAAGGGCCTTTGAAGTCCGGTACTCCGTCCCCCTGATCTACTTTGCCATTGTTAAAGCCGTATCTTACCCATGAATTCAATGGAACTGTACCGTCATCGTCTGTATATCTTATCATTTCTCCGTAAAGAGGAGTATCTGTCTGATGACCGTAAGGAAGAAGAAGGTCTTCGTTTGCTGCAGTCCATCCGTAAATGTCAGCTTCAGGCGTTGTGAAAGTATTAAGCTCGTTATCGCCTTCTCCCTCATCGGCGGTCAGATATTCTTCATCGAACCACCAGCATATTCCGTTAGAACCGTAAGGAGCGAACAGTCCGTCTTTTCCGACATCCTCTCCGCACCATCCGTCGCCTTTTGTGATACCGTCTTTTGTTACCGGAGTATCGTAAAGCGGAGTATCGTATATTCTTTCTGCCCATATAGAGCTGTTGAAAGCATCATACCAGCCTTGTTCATAAAGAGTCTTATTTAGTCCGTCTTCAAGATTGATCTCATCAATATTTTCGTAATTCGGATCCTGATCGAGTGAAGTGTTAAAATTTTCTCCGGTTATAAAAGCGAAAGTAAATTTTAGTGAGTCTCCGTAAGCAAATTTCCATACTTCTTTGCTGATATAATTATCGGGTATGCTGTCCAGATTCGTATCTATTGCCGCATTGACCGAGGTTTTTTCTCCAAGCGGCCCGAACGAAAGTATGTACTTAACATCATTACCGTTCGCAAGCTGATTAAGATCGTAGGCGCTTCCGTCGGGAAATTCTGTACCTCCCTCCATCACCCACGGTTTCCATTTGTCAGCCTGGGCATAAGGAGTGCCGATAAGATAATCCGGATCGGTATAAACACCAAGATAGACTTCTCTAAGATCCAGCACCCCATAATCAGCTTCGCCGTTCGACATTACCATATACCTTCCCTTATCCCCTATCGGTCTGCCTTCCGTCCTTCCGCCGTATAACGGACTTGTTCCATTTGGCAGGCTGTCCTGATTTGTATCGTCATATCCTTTCTGTTCTGTTGTTAGATCGAAATACCAGTCCGAATGAAGGCCGTCTTTCCATCTGGGGCTCCAGTCGAAGCTTTCATCACCCGAATAGGCCGTATAAAGGTTGTATGAATACTTTTGTTCAGGATCAGGGTTTTTTAGAACCTTCAGTCCGGCGACGCCTGTCGTGCCGTTAAAAGGCGGGCCTCCCGGAGGCTCACCTGTCGCGGTGTACCAATCCTGACCGTTATAATTTCTTCCGTCGTTGTCTGCCGTCCATGCAAGATCAAGATTAACTGTTTTATTACCGCCTGTGGCCGGATCAATATATTTATCCCATTTATGAACGAATCCGCCTATATCATCTGCGTGGCAGTACATCCATTCGCCATCGATTGTACCAAGATCAAAATCGTTGTACAGTCCCATGAAAAAATCATAAATATCTTTTCCGTCCCTATTCCTGTTGTAAACTGTATAATCCGCGATTATTATATTTTTGGAATACGGGTTTGACCACGCATATGTTTTTTGTTTAACCTCCACACCGAGAGGTATATGGAATCTCAGATCGTAATCATCAATTCCGGTGTAACTATAGTATGTTAATGCACTGTCGATATATTTATCAGAGTACCATGTTGTAAACTGTTCGTTCGCTGATGCGGTCGGATCATAAACATCCTGCAGCAGACAATTGACCCTACCGGGAATGTCGGAGCTTTCAATTATTTTACCTTTTACGGTTCCTTCAGGATCATCGCTAAATTCAATAGGCCACAGCTCCTTCGCCATCCACTGCGAACCTCCCAAACCTGTCCAACCTTCGTATGCAGTAGTGACAAGCGGATCTCCGAATAAACTTGCTGATGCGCCTACATTTACGATCTGCTTTTCAAGGTATCCGCCGAACATTAAACCCGTGGCGAATAAATACTGCTCATTGCTTCCGCCAGGCATATTTCCTGAAACAGCACTCTGTCCGGTACACGGATCATTCTGATTCCAGGGGTTTCCGAAATAACCGGTGTTTGTTACATTGATCCAAAACTGCCCTGCTTTGTGGACCCGGTTTTCTTGAACGGGAAGAGTCTTGGCTTCCACATTCGGAATGACCTGCTTGATCGCTGCGCTTTCGAGAAAAAGAAACACTGAAAACAAACTTAATGCGATGATTTTTTTCATAATCCGCCTCACTTAGCTGAGATATTTCTACTAATCTTTATATTACCTAATAAAAGATTGGAAATCAACAGAATAAAATTATTTTTTTCTCTTCATCAGAAAAAATAATACCCCGAACACTATTGCTGTCGCCGCTGTTTTTAGAGACAGCAGGACAAAAGCATTTCCGCTTATCAGAGTGAATACTTCTCCCTTTAAAAAAAAGACGGTTAGTATCATACCGGATATGATAGACTGAATGTTTTCCGGTTTTGTGAAGAACCTGAATTCCTGATCGATCAGGCTATTCATCTCTTTTCCGATATACCTGTTCAGCATTATCATGTTGTAATAAAGTGATATTGACGTGGCGAGCGCGATCCCCATGTGACCCATCGGAGTATATATCGCAAGTATATATGAAAGACCTGCGTTGATTATTGCGCTGACGACAGATACCTTGAGCGAGTGGATATTTTTATGAACTAGAGACAAAACTCTCATGTAATATCCTGAATAGCTTAGCGGGATCAGCCCGAGCGAGTACATTATGAATGCCTGCGAAGTCAGCCTAGTCGATTCTGTATTGAATGCGCCTCTCTGATAAACGATCCTGATGATCTCGTCCGATGCTCCGATGCAGATCACTGTTACAGGAACGAGAATGAGAAAATACAGCCTGCACCCCTTAAAATAAAGGTCGCTGAATTTCTGCCTGTCATTTTCTGTTTTGATCTTATTTAATAACGGGTTCAATCCGCGCGTTATTGAAAGTCCTATGATCGCGCCCGGAAGCTGGAACAGCCTCTGCGCGTAAAAAAGCGATGATGTGGCTCCGGTATGAAGCAGCGTAGCCACAAGTCTGTCTATGAATTCCGCGCTCTTGTTGAATACGGCATTCAGCCCGATTATCTTAGTTTCTCTTTTGATGATCCCGTAATCGTTTGAACTGTCTTTAAAGGCGTAGCTGTATTTTATCTTTGTTTCATCTTTGAAATCTTTTGAGATCAAAAACGGAACATGAACTATGAACTGTAATATAGCGCCGATCAGATATCCGACTGCGATAGAATAGCCTCCGATATAAGGCTCGAACCAGACTATTCCGGCTATTACTCCCACGCTCAGCATTACCGGAGCGAAGCCGAATATCCAGTTCCTTTCGAAGAAATTTAGAAGACTGCCAACGAACGCCGCAAGCCCGATGAACACCATAAAAGGCATCATTATCAGGATCAGTTCAAGCGAAAGATCATAATCAAAATCTCCTTTGAACTCAAAGGCTTTAAGCGCCATAAAGATCAGCGGAGTTACAAGATAAAGCAGCGTCATTACAGCTAAAAGGGAGAAAAAGAACCAGTTGAAAACTACAGACAAAAATTTCCACGATCTCTCTTTGTCACCTTTGTCGTATATTGTTTTGAAAGGCGGCATAAAAGCTCTTTCGACCATATCTTCACCCAGTATCTGCCTGAAAAGATTCGGGAACATCAGGGCGAAAGAAAATGCGTCAGCCGTTCTTGAAGTGCCGAAGAACCAGCCTACGACCATTTCCCTGACAAAGCCGAAGATCCTCGATAAAAAAGTTCCGGTAAATATCTGAATTATATTCTTTCTTATCCGTCTTGTGTCTTTTTTATCTGTCAATCCGCTTCCTCTAATAAGCTTTTATATACATCTGAACTGCGACTATGAAATATACGGCCCCGGCGATCTTTTTAAAAGTATCGTCTTTACTTTTTATATTGAGTTTAGCTCCAAATTGTGCTGTAAATAATGTTCCTAAGGATATAAGAAGAAAAACCGTTAAAAACATTGAGAAGGGAATGTGGTCGAATGCGCCTATAAAGTATCTTCCTCCGAGAGATGCTAAAGAATTGAATACCATGACTATCGCGGCTATTCCTACAGATTTCTTAAGATCGAAATTCAGGATCACAGCCAGGATCGGAACAAGAACCGAACCACCGCCTATTCCGGTCATCGCTGATATCGTACCCATGAAGAGACCTGAGAGAAAAAGTAAGAAAAAATTAAAATTGAGCGATTTTTTCAGATTGCCTTCCTCGTCTCTTTCGTGATCAAGAAAAAATATCCTTATGGCAAGTAGTGAAAGCACAAGCGAGAAAAAGAACATTCTGTTCCGGTCGCAGATTATCCCGCAGATAAAATTGCCGGGGATAGGACCGAGCACAGAACCCAGTACTACCGGGAATATTGCTTTCTTGTAATAATTACCTTCCTTTAAATGCTTGAATGAAGCATTGGATGACGCCGCGAATACGACGCCTAAGGAAATAGTTGATGCTGTAAGAAAAAGATCGCTTGAACCGACCGTACCTTCCAGATAATAAACAAGGACGGGAACTGCTATAACTCCTCCACCGATGCCTAAGTAGCCGCTCAGGAATCCTGCTGCGAGACCTGTTGAAAATAGTATTATGATATCAGTGAATTGCAATAATTTCCTCTAAAGGCCGGTTTCTTCGTTTCGTTCAAGTCTCATCTTTTCAATGTTTTTTACTATATCATATATGATCTTGTTCGTACTGACACTGATTCCGTTCTTTTCGCCGATCCTGATGATCGCACCGTTAAAAAAATCAATTTCATTCGGCCGCTTCCTGAAATAATCCTGAAGCATGGAAGTTCTGTTGTCCGATCGTATGTATGAATTTATGTCTGCTACTGAAAGCGAGATACCGTACCCCTCGGATTTTGCTACTCCCCGCCCTTCATTCAGAAGAGCCTCTTTTAAGCTGTTAAATTCATCTGAGGCAATAAATTTATTCTTAGCCCTGAAAATGACCGAGAGCGGATTAACTATAGAATTTATAATGAGTTTTTTCCAGACAGCTTTGTCGAGACCTTTCAGTACTTTATATTCAAGGAAGGTTTTATCGAATATATTTTTATACTCAGTATCTCCGAAGGCTTTTTCGGCCTTTAATCCGCCGGGATAGAATTCTAATTTTCCCGGATCCCTGAGCACTGCCCCCATACCGGCGATCGCCTGGAAAATATTCTCCTGAGGCACAAATCCGGACAGAGCCTTGTTCGCGATCTCTTTGACGCCGTAGCCGTTCTGGACTAACAGCACGGTTGTTGTATCTGTAAATTTATTCTGAATTTCAGTGAGTGAATTTTCAAGAGCTGTTATTTTTACGGCTACGATCAGGAGAGTATTTTCCAGAAGAAAATCTATTTTCTCCGCGGCTCTTGCTTTGATATTCTTTTTCAGGCTGCCCGAAATTTCGCAGCCTTTCCCGTTAAGAGCAGCAACATGCTCTTTTCTGCCTATGAGGATCGTGTCCTCATAGTATTTTTCCGCAAGAGCCGCGCCGATCGCCGTCCCGACCCCGCCCGCTCCCAGTATGACAATTTTATTCTTCATAGTATAGAAATATAAAATAATTATCGGTTAAAGAATAGAGAAATTTAAACTATAATATTTTTTTCGACAGGTTCAGCAGAGGTTTTTCAAGATAGGTATAGCTTATAAAACCTGTCAGTAAAACCAGTGCGAATGACACAGGTATCATAATAATATTATCAATTATGCCGTCGGAAGCGAACATGCTCCAGAAATGTCCGAATGCGCTTAAAGTTAGTACATGCGTGAGATATATTGAATAAGAGGCATTCCCGATGCTGTAAAAAATATTATGTATAGTAAATCCGTCTTCTTCCGCGTAGATCATGCAGAAAACCGTAATTAGAGCCGGAACTCCGAATATCAGAATTCTCCACCATCCCGGCATTTCTATTTCACCCGTCACAGACTGAAATCTGTAATAAGCTGCGAGTGAGATCCCTACGCTCAGGGCTGCTGCGGGGAGCAGTATTTTCCTGCTTATCTTAATATTAGAATTGTGATAAATATATGCCAGAAAACACCCTGCAATGAACTCGAAAGTCAGCGGATGGGAAATCACTTTTATAAACGGATTTACCGGCCCGACAAGAAGGTTTATAGCTAAGGCAATAATTCCCCATAGAAGTATCGAATGCTTTAGATATTTTTCCGGCACTAGTAATATTATGATAGTAAAAATAATATAGAAATACATTTCATGTACTAAAGTCCAGGCTACAATAATCAGCGGCAGAGTTTGTTCCGGGAACAGAAGAAATGATGACAGAATATCGACCTGATTTCCCTGATAGCTGTTCACCCATTCAGGGCGGATCAGATAAACTATCAGTACCAGCGAAGTGAAGATCCAATATATGGGGTATATTTTTGTTAATCTTGCATAAAGGAATTTGAGCGCATTAACAGGATCCTGAAACTTACCTCTGGTTATTGTAACCATCAAAAACCCGCTCATAATGAAGAACAGATCAACACCGAAGAAACGGAATATCATTGATCCTGAAAGCAGCGTTTGCGCTCCGCCGAATTTCTTCTCCATTATCATAAGATGCATCAGAACGACTGATGATACGGCTATTCCTCTCAAAGCCTGTATGTTCTGAATGCGCTTCAAGTTTTTTTGAATAATATTATAGTTTTATTCTTCATTAGCTTTTAGCTCTTTGCTTGTAAATGGCGAAAAATTATCTGTCAGCTCTCCGTATCTTGTGAACCCTTGATCAAAAAGCTTTTTCATCTGTCTGCCGAACTTCTTATCTTTTTTTACAACTGAAACTATACATTTATTAATAATTCTCTGAGCCTCTGCTTCTGTATAGACTCTTCTAACATCATCTTTCTCAGGATCGAATATTATCGCCAGTTTTTCCTTTTTGTCCTTTGCCTGACCCTTTTCCATCATAATATCCACGATCCTTTCAAATCCTATCGAGAATCCGCAGGCCGGAACATCATTTCCGATGCGTTTGCCTATCATCTTGTCATACCTGCCGCCGCCGCCGACTGAGCCCGGGTAATCCTTATATTTGATCTCATAGATCATGCCTGTGTAGTACCCCATTCCCCTGACAAGTGTAGGATCGAATTCTATCTTGAACTGTCCGTTTGAAGTCAGGCTTATGGCTTCGATGACTTTCTTAACATCCTCGTTCAGATAAAGATGATTGAATTCTCCTGCCTCAAACTGCGTAATATCGAACATCATTTTTGCTGCGGCTTCTTCAGAAAATCCTCTTGATGCAAGTTCTTTCTGAACTCCCTCAGCCCCGATCTTGTCCAGCTTGTCCATAGTAATAAATACGCTGTCGTGATCCTTTTCTTCAAAGCCCCATTTATTCGCCATTGCATGAAGAATCTTTCTGTCATTGATCTTTATTGTAAAATCCTCAAATCCAATATTCAGAAGCGCTTTTGATGAAGCCATTAGAAGATCGATCTCTGCGAGATAACTCTCTTCCCCTATAATGTCAATGTCGCACTGCATGAACTGTCTGTAACGCCCTTTCTGAGGTCTTTCCGCCCTGAATACATAATCGGTCTGGATCACTTTGAACGGAAGAGGAATGTTTCCCTGATTGTTGGCATATATCCTTGTTAGCGGAACGGTCAGGTCGAACCTTAAGCCCTCTTCTGAAAGATCTTTTTCGTCCTTAATTGAAGTAATGTCAAGCTTTTCGCCTCTTTTTAACACTTTGAAGATCAGCTTTTCATTTTCACCGCCGTCCCCGCCCGTAAGCAGCTCAAGATGCTCGAGCGCAGGAGTCTCGATCTTCCTATATCCGAATGAAGTGTAGGTATCGATTATCGTTCTTTTTACTCTTTCTCTCAGTTCCGCTTCGTCGGGCAGAAAATCCTTCATGCCTCTCACCGGATTTGTGTTGATCTTCATAATCTCATTAATCCTTAGTTTATACTTTTCATTAAATATAAGTTTATAACCGATACTTTGAAACAGTTTTATTTCTAATTTTTTAATTTACCTTGATAGCATTTTATCTTATATTAGTGCTATGAAAAATGTTTATTTATTAATTTTCCTCGCAACATCATTGATGATACTGTTTTACGGCAGGATAGATATTTCACAGGCTCCTTTTTCTGACATTCCCGACATTCAAAATTATCGTCTTATGGCTCAGGCTTCGCCCGGGCTGGATGAAACCGTTTCAAGAAACTTCGGCTACAGAATACTTATGCCTTTCATTGCCGGTCTGATGCCTTTTGATATTGATACGAATTTTTACATTCTGACAATTATTCTTTCGCTTATTATTCCCTTCGTATTTTTCAGGTTCCTGAAAGTTTACGGGCTGAAAGATGACACTTCATTCTACCTGATACTGCTTTTTCTGGCTGGCAGATACTCATTCGGTTTTCCTGTCTGGGATTTTTATGATATTCACGATCTTTTAACTCATATCCTGATACTCTTATTCCTGATCAGTATGAAAAAGAACAACCTTGTATTAATGGCTTTAATTCTATTTGTAGGCGTATTTAACAGGGAGACAATTCTTTTTCTGATCCCGGCAGCTTTATATTATTATTTTTTCATGCTCAAAGACAAGACAAGATCACTCAGTTTTATTCTTTCAACCGTTCCGGCTCTGATAGCTCTGATAACAGTCAGATCTCTTATAATCACTGAATCTGCTGTCGAAAAAGACATTTTATATTCTTTTGGTAAAATTCATTTTGACGAATCAAACAAATTATTCAGTCCTGCGACCTATTATAGGATCATTAATACTTTCCTACCGCTCACATTCATCCCTTTTGTATTTTGGGAAACAACGAAAAGATTTTTTATGGAGAATATTCATTTTCTCATCCTGATCTTGACATACTACTCAAGCTGTTTCCTTGCAGGCGATACCGAAAGGCTTATTGTTCCCATGTTCCCTGTTTTTTTTCTTCTTCTCGGAATCATTTTTGAAAAACTTGAGTTTAACGGATTTAAGAACAGGATGGTCGTGCTTATGCTGGTGATAGCTTCTATTCCGCACCATATTTACTTTCGGTTCCTGCTGCCCTCGAGGGACTGGAAAGTTATTATATCGCTATTAACGCTTGCAGCGGTAACTTTTTATTTTATAAAGATGAAAAGAGGCTATAAAAAATGTTCTCGGTAATTATTCCGACATATAACAGGCCTGAGGCTTTAAAAAGAACGGTCAGTTCAATTCTGTCCCTCAATATTTCCTGCGAATATGAAATAGTAGTTGTAAATGATTACCCCAATATTCCGATAACGGATTTATTCGACCGCCGGATCAGAATTATTGAAAACGAAACTAATCTCGGAAGATCGAGATCCAGAAACGCAGGTGCTCGATCAGCTAAAGGAAATATATTATTTTTTATTGATGATGACATAGAGGTAAAAGAAAATCTTTTCGATAAATATATTAATGAATTTGAAAAAGGCTTTTCAGCCATTTTCAGCAATGTAATTAATGTCCGCACTGACGGAAAATATTCTTTCTTAAACGAGTTTCTAAATACGCGCGGCGCAAATAAACAAAATGACGGAGATGTCGTAAAAAGTAATTACTTTACAACGGCATTCTGCAGCGTTGTAAAAGAATTTTTTGAAAAAATCGGCGGATTTGATGAGAATTTTTCCGGCTACGGATGGGAAGATCCCGAACTTGGACTTCGAATAGAAAAAAGCGGCGGAAATATATCATTTTTCAAAACAGATAAAGTTTATCATTATCACGACAAAGATGTTTACGAATGGGTTGAACAGATTGAAAATTCCGGCAGGAACCTTGAGTATCTTATCAACAAGCATCCGCAGTTCAAGAAAAATATCCGTTACAACCTGCTGACTTCCGCGTTGGGAGCTGTCTATTTTAACTCTCTTTTTTACTCCGTGGAAAAATTCAAAGCAAAAAAAATAAAAGGCCGTTTGGGCTACATCAGCTATACTTTTTTATTTTTCGCGGCAATTTACAGAAGTTTAACAAAAAGAAAAAAGCAGGTATAAAACCTGCTTTTTAAATTCTAATATAGCATATATACAGCTTAACGCTGTTATCTATGTTATTAGTAATTACTTAGCTGCCGGAACTGTTTCTTCAACAACTGCTGCTGCTGAATCAACTACTGCTGCAGAATCAACTACTGCAGGAACTTCTTCTACGGGTGCAGGTGTTTCAACTACCGGAGCCGGCTGCTGAACAACTTCTTCTTTTTTCGCACAGTTTACGATTACAAGCATTGCGCTCAGAACTACCAATACCATTGCAAATTTTTTCATTTTGTCTCCTCTCCTTAGGAAATTAATTTGCGTGAAATATACAAAACACAAACGGATTGTCAACTGATATTTTATAATTTTTTTTTTAAAATATGATTTTTTTATGCTTACAAAATTATTCTGCGGTCGAAGAAACGGATCCGTCCTTTAATTTTATCTCCAGTTTCTGACCTTTTTTTATTTTTAATGCAGAAGTAATTATCTTTAACGATGAACCGTCTTTAATAATGGCATACCCCCTGTTAATTACAGAATCAGGATTGAGCGATCTTATTACGCTTTCGATATTATTTACCTTTATATTCTCGCTTTTAATAAGATCAGAAAAAAATCCGCGAAAACTGTCTTCAAGGTTATCAAGAATTAAACTGTGATTCCTGATTATATCAGCAGGCATTTTAAAGGCGTGAGAATTCTCTATCCCCTTTAATCTTTCATGCTGATATTGAAAATAATAGCCCACCTGATTCTTTATCCTTGTTTCGTACTGATTCAATTTACTTACTTCATCTTTAACATTTATACTTACCATTTCTGCTGCATGCGAAGGCGTCGCTGCTCTGACATCCGCCGCGAAATCAGAAATGGAAAAGTCTATTTCATGCCCGACGGCTGAGATCACAGGGATCTCTGAATTATAAACTGCTCTTGCAACGGACTCCTCGTTAAATGACCACATGTCTTCCAGTGAACCTCCGCCTCTTCCTATTATAATGACATCGGCAATTTCTTTGTGCTTATTAAAATATTCTATACCTTCAACTATTTCAGTCTCGGTGCCTTTACCCTGAACCCTTGCATTGTATAAATAAATATTTATGAAGCCGGAGCGTGAATGTATTACCTTTTTAATATCCTGAAATGCAGCCCCGGTTTCGGCAGTGACCACGCCGACATTTTTTATGAAACCCGGAAGGTTTTTCTTGCGTGAAACATCGAAAAGTCCTTCTTGAAAAAGCTTCAATTTAAGAGCTTCGAACTTCATCTGCAGCTCTCCGATCCCTGAGATCAATATTTTTTTTACATCGATCTGATACCTTCCGCTGCTTTCGTACAGAGAAACAGAACCGCGAACTTTAACCATCTGCCCGTTATCCGGTTCAAAGCTGATCCTGTCCCCGGTGCTTTTCCACATAACGCAGTTTATCACGGCTTTATCGTCCTTCAGGCTGAAATAATGGTGTCCCGAGCTGTGTTTTTTATAATTGGAGATCTCCCCTTCAACCCAGATATCTGAAAATTCAGGCTCGATCAGACCTTTGATAAGCATGGTTATTTCATGAACCGAGAACAGAGTGTCTTCTTTTTTCAAAATAACAGGATCTTTTTCTCTTTCGCTGTTTTCTTCGCTTAAGTATGAAAAAAGATCAGTCATTATTTATCCTAATTTCCGGTTATGCTGAGAACGGCTCTCAGCTCAAATTTATGGTTAGTATTTACGACGCTTCTTGCGTCATAGTTTTTTGTTTCATTATAATTATAAGAATATGACGCAGTGCCGTTCAGTTTTTTTGAAATCCTGTAAGTTATATCGGGATTTATCGTAAAATTTGTTGACTGGATACCGTTTTCCAGGCTTTCATACTCTTTAAGCTTTATATCATAATTATGCCTGTCATTCGAACTGAAAGAAACTGACAGATTATAATCTATATCGTTATCCAGCTTTGCTCCTTTAAACGGCCAGAAATTAAAAGGCATGCTGAAACCTCCTTTCTGATTATATCCGGCAGAGACTCTAAGTTCTCTTGTATATTTTTTTTCGCCTGACTGGATTGATCTTGCATCGTCGGTATAAGTATATGTTTCTTTCATATCGTAGGAATAATTGTAATTCGCGCTGAAATTAAAACCGTTCTTTAGACCAACTTTTATCCCTGCCAGAGGTGAAAATCCGGAAGCGTAAGCAGCTGATCTTATCTTAAGATCTGATCCTGAAAGGTCGGGTATTCCGGTAAGATAAAGCCCTGGTGTACGGCCGTCAACATACCATTGTATAGCTTCGCTTCCTGTTTTTGAATGGGTAATTGATATAGAGGAGATTTTATCTTTTGCCTGAAGCATATCTTGAAGTCCGGAAATACCTATCGAATAATTTGGTATAAGATACGGATTCGCACCCGTTTTCTTGTGTTCTTCGTCAGTTACCCACGGCCATATAAATTTTGTTTCGCTGTCATTGCCGGTGAATCCCTCATTGTTGTTCTCTCTGTATGCCCTTGAAAACTGGTATGAGATGCCGTCAAGGCTGAGATTTTTTGTCAGACCCAGCTTTGTCGTGCCATTAAGAGCCCAGCTGCCGCTCCAACTTGAAGAAGTATATTCTGAATTATCAGGCCTGTTCGCAACTCCGAAAATAAAAGCCGGATTTGCCTGGTCCAGAGACGGTATATCGCTGAAGGCGTTCTCTCTTCCCTGAGAATATGACATTGACAGATCTGACAGGTTATCCTTTAAGAACCCGAGCACAGATTTTCCGGAACTTTTCGAAGTGCTGGTGCGGGTCAGCCTGGATGCTCCTCCGGATAGTTTGTCATCCGTAGCTGATTTAAGGCTATCTTCAGCATTGGGATTTTGTTTGAGTTTATCGCTTTTCTCGTCTACGGAAACGGCAGCGTCCGCCTGGGCTTTCTTTTCAGGCAGGAAGTAATTCACTCCCTTCTGTATCTCAGTTATTATTTCTTTAGTCTTTATCTTAGAATTAAATTTTGAATCATACCTGTTCTTGATATTGTTCGATACAGTTCTGCTGCTTAAGTTTCCGACCCATGAGTAAGATGTTTTAAAATTGAAATCATTAATCAAGTATTTAGATACATTCAGCTTTAATGTATTGTTAAGAGATGATTCGTAATTGGACAGTTCTCCGAATTCGAGAGAGAAAAGGTCTCCTAGGTCTCTGTTATAATTCATAACCACCGTGTCTGCGCCTGTACTATCATTTGTAACAAGATCTTTATACATATCCGACCTCAGGGAAAGAGTATAGTTTGAATTCAGTATCGGAATGGGAGTAAGCCCTGTTGAAAAATTCCGGGTAAGCTGAAATGATCTGCTTTCCGTATAATTATCTCGCCTTGAAAGCGAACGGTTTTCAGACTGACCTGTCTGCACAGAGAAATTGTAGCTTGAAGGGAAAAAAGATAATTTAACCCCGCTCAGGCTTTTTACATAATTAATATCCTTGCCCCAAACAAATGGGCTGAAACTAAACCATGATTCCGGAAGTCCGAGCGTATATGACAGATTATAATTGTAACTTTCGCTTTCCTGTTTTTTATAGCTGGCATTGGAACCTTCAGAAAAAGCGGCATTTCCGCTAAGGCTAAGATTATCAGCAGTGTATTTTATATAAGGATTGTTTGATTTTGTGGTTTTTCTTATAGAAAAATCAAACTGATTGCGGGTGCTCTCTGTTTTTACAGAATCCGGTATATTATTTTCATCAACAAGTATATCTGTCGATCCCTGGTATTTTGTATATTGGCTTGAATTTGAATAGCTGTACCTTAACGGTAAGCTCAGACCATATTTTTTTGGAAGAAATTTGTCAAGATTCATTGAAGTATTCAGACTTGTATTTATGGAATTTATCCCGCTTCCTTTACTGTCTTCGATCCTGTGGAATTCTTCATCCTGTTTTGTTATTTCCGCATCTACTGCGGCAAGATCGGCGATCTCTAACCTTCCTTTTGCCCTCATTGCCATACCGGGTTCTTTCATGACTTTTGCCAACCTGAGTTCATCTATCCATATCTCTGTGTTTAGCCCGGTTACCGCCGAATCGAGTATCCCCGCATTAAAGTATTTAATACTCTGAAGAGTTGGATTTCCTCTTAGCCCGATATATCTTTTTATATTTTCATCGTTATACTCTTTCAAAAATATTGAATCTGCCCTCATACTCTGATCTGATCTGAGGGTTTTCAGATTAGTAAGATCATTCAGCTTTATGACCATTTGATTGTTAACAAGGTCGTTCTTCCACCCGTTGACAAGTTTTGACCTGTACTCATAATAATTTACCGAGTCCGTACCGAACCTGTAAACAAAATACAGCGGCCTCTCCTCATCCCAGTAAGGATCATCGGCCTTCGTTCCGCCGTGGATGAACATTTTCAGTTCTTCGTACTGAAGATAATTTTCACCCTTAAAGATCTCTTTTGAAAGATAAGCCTGCCTTCCGTTATCATATTCGTACTGTGACTCTAACACCGGATGGAGAGATATATTAAGCGACAGTGACTGCTCCGGTTCTTCAGAACCGTTGTCATCAAGTTTTTTGACCCCTGGAGGTGAATAATATCTTTCTTTATCGTCTTCGTTATTAATTGTTTTAGCTTCAATTTTACCCTTATTTGCGCCTTTTGCCTCCCATTCGTTACCGACAAGATCGAGCGAGACAAAATTCACTCTTGTAGAAAAAAGCGTATCTTTTGAATTATTTATCCATATTTTCATGTACTTGATCTTTGAAATATCCGGTTCGCTGTTAAGTGTTGAGGACGGAGAAACATCTTCTATCGGTATCCTGTAAAGAGCAAATCCGCTTTCGTAGTCTGTGCTTACAATATATTTTCTTCCGAATACCGGTGTCGGTTCAAGCTCAAGAGTATATCTGTAAGCTCTGATGCTCGTATCAAGATTCCCGCCGCCGTCAAGATCCTCTGTGTCAAGTTTGCCGTTGCCTTCGGTTTTTATAAAATCCCAGTAGTCGTTTATCTGCGAATCAGGAGTCGGATTGTCGGCTGATTCCACCGGGTGATTATCGAATGAGTAAAATTCATAAGACTGCTTTAGAGAGTCTGCGTTAAGGTCGTGAAAATCTGCAGTTCCTTTTTGCATATCATATCCAATATCTTCAGAATTATCACCGATGTCTAAGACTCTGTTGTTGTTCATATCCTCGGTGTCCGGATATGGACCTCCGTTGGGAATAATATCCTCGCTCAGGTCCCCTATATCGAAATTAAGCGTGATGTTCTTGTTTGTTGATGCAAGGAACTCGATATACTTAACTTCTCTGAAGTCCTGATATGATGAATAAAGATACTTCATAACACCCGCCCAGGAATCCTCAGGCGTTACATCGTTACCCAAAACAGCTTCGCTTCTTGCAGCCGGTTTAAATACCATATTAAGCGTTGATACCTTATCGTCTCTTTCATCACCGGGAGTATCCAGATAGATATCTTTTTTCGTCAGTTTATCTTCATCTTTTGGATTATACCAGTAGAACGAAAGTTCACTTTCTCCGGAATAAGATTTAAGAAAGTACTGCGCGGGTACTCCTGTGGAAGCTGCATCGTCGGTAAGACTGTATGATCCCGCAGCGGGATAATCGTCAGGATATGAAGCTTCTGTCCATGCCCCGTAAGTGATCCCGAGAGATTTTTTGATCTTACTGCTTTCAAAATCATCAATATACGCTGCACCGAGCGGATTCGGGTCCGGAATTATTTGTGCAATCTCGCCTTCGAATGAAAGTTTAGATTCTTTGTCAGTCTCGACCAACGGGAGCCAGTCAACCGCTTTTGTAAGATATGGCAGATCAAAACTTGTCTGTCCGTTCATATCGAGTACGAGGTTCCTTTTCGGCTCATACCCGACATGCACCTTCTCCTCATTCGTCTCTTCGGAAAGATACAGCGCTGTAGCGCCGATGTACGAATCCTTATTGATATTGTACTCGATCCTGTTCCCTAGAAGCATTTTCTGGTCAAGCTGAAAGATCGATGCCGATTCGTAAAGTATCTCGATATCAGCCGTCAGATACCTGTCGTTGATTATTGAGAGCTGCCCTGAATTATAATTAATTATGTAATCCACATCTTTTATCAATGTCGTGGCTCCGGATCGCACTACTTCTGAACCTTCGATCACATTGAACCCGAGTTCATATGTGCTGGACTTGCTTGAGAATTCGAATTTTAACGAAAACTCCGACGATATATAACTGTCATCCGTATAGATTTCCTCATCCGTGAAGAGAGAATCACGCGCACCTTCGGCTCGAATTATGCTGTTCATATCAGGGTCAAAAGGCATCACATTTGGAAATCTGAACTCGCCATGGCCTGAATTAAGAAATCCTATATCAACTTCATCGCTCACATCTTTTTTAGCTACCTCATACCAGTAAAGGTATGGTTTAGAAACATTTGCGCTGTCATATTCCTCAGTTCTCAACCCGCTTGAGGTATTTTTCTGGATCGTCAGTTTGAATTCATCCTCACTTATATCAACACCGTCCAGTGAATAAACATTTTTCCATTCCAGTTTATTCCACGGCATGTTCCATTTCTGACCGTATTCTCCGATTATCTGGAGCTCAAGTTTGGTTCCGGTGCTGTCAACATTTCCTATTTCTATAATGTCTGAGGAATTGTTCTGGTTCACTTTTACAAATTTTGCCGCCAGTACCTCTCCGTTCGCAAGATAGAATGATTTCAGCCTAATATAACCGAGCTCGTAGTTGATCTCATACATTTCCTGATCAAGCAGTTTTACACGCCTGTTGCTCAGGTAGAGGTTAGAATAACCGCCTATCTGATCTGTAGCCGGGCGCGTATGATCTATGTATATATCTGCCTGTGCCTGAGTGCCTGTCTCGGTCCTGGTGACATACAATTGGAATTCCGGATCATGGTTCTTGATCTTGTACGGTGCTGAATAAGGCGTCTGATGTTCCAGATGCCTTTCGTAATTATAAGGCGCTGCCCAGTTTTCGAGGAAAAGCGAATCAATAAAGAAATATTTGTATCTCAGATAGTCTTTAGCGTTCTTTATTTTTTCCTGCTTTCTGACACCGCCATTTACTTCGATCTGATTCTTCTGCCCTTTTTCAAAAGAAGCTATAGATGTTGATTTGAATTTGCCGACTTTTGCTTCAGTCTTGAGCCCGAACAGCCCTTTATTTACACCGCTGAAGCTGACAAATCTGGTTCCGGGCAGGCTCAATCCTATATTTCCCGCCTCCATTTTCTGTATTATCTCATCGCTTTCGCCGGTATAAGTAATTTTTAACGAATTCTCAAAATCGAAAGATTCTGTATTCTGGGCTATATCAACTTCAACTTTGGTACCCACTTTTCCCCTGATAGATATATTTTGAGTCTGGTCAAGTGTAAAATCATAGCTGGAGTCCTCAACATTCGGCAGGTCTGTATAACTTTTCTGTCCTATGATGCTTATTGAAAGTGAACCTTTTACCCTTAATCCTATATTATTCCCGCCGAAAACCCTGTGGAAAGTTTTGGATTTTATTTTAAATGGTATGTCAAGCGCGATCTCGTCTCCTTCGAACAGCCCAGAAGAGAGAGAGATCCCCATATTCTTTGTTACTGATACAAGCCATATCTTTTTATCTTCGTATGCGATCTTTTTATGCATAAAATCAGAATATTTCATAACCATGGATCTTTTTACATCATATTCGAAAAGCCTCTGATAGATCACAACATACTGATATGACGAATCTATTTTTACCTCTTCCGCCATTGTTTTCTGTTCGACATCGAAAAGAATTGAATCTCTTTTGAACCTTGTAAGAAAATTTATACGCTGTTCAGGGAAAATCTCGGCCTGATTCGATATGTCGTCATACACATTTACGGAAAAAGGCTCGCCGCAGGATACTTTAACTGTCACTGATAATAGAAAAACCAAAATTATTGATTTTATATTACTACTGTATCTCAGGATAATGGCTTGTTCCTTATTATTTCTCTTATTTCTGTTTTTATTTCGTTGCTGATTGAGCTTTTTAGTAGAAGAATGAGCAGGCTGTTTATTTTTTCTTCATTTTTACGCAGCCGTGAATATTCGGTGAACATTTTCGCGGTAGTATTGTTAAGAATATTCTTATCCATCATTTCGTTGAGTAGATCCGCAACCTTATCCTGTTCGTTTTGCGCGATTAGAATATAAAGGTTCGTTTCATATATGACAATTCTTTTATCCGCAGGTAAATCCTCCGGGAAGTCCTTATATATTCCGTTCAGCCTGAATTTCCTGTCCGTCCTGTGGCCCAGCGCTTCTATATAAACAGTCATTAATTCCTTATCGGCGGCGATCGCTTTGAAATCTGAAGATATTTTTAACAGATCATTATCATAATCCGATATAAAATCATCCCTGACCAGAATTTCAGCTTTATTTATAAAAGATCCACTATCGCCGGCCATAAGATCGATAACCGCATCCATATATTTAAATTCGTAAAAACCCGTGTTCGTAAAAATATCAATTATCTGTTCATCAAAAACCCTTGAAAGAATGACCTTAGCGCTTTTGTAATCTTTAAGTGCTATCTTCAGCTTTACATAGTCTTTCCAGAATTCCGTATGGCTTTTATTGCCGGTTAGGTTCTTTTTATAAAGCCTGTCAGCTTCAATTAGGCTGTCAAGACCGTTATGATATATCTCTGCCAGGATAAGCTCTTTGTTCTTAAGCCCGCTCGACTTTATTACTTTCACAGCTTTTGCCGCTTGGCCTGAAAGTTTTAGGCATTCGATATAAAGAGCTGTGAAGTCATCCGTCCTGTTATCCGCTGACTTTTTAAGCGACAATTCGAAAAAAGAGCATGCCTCGGTATATTTTTTCTCGCTGTAGAGCCTTACAGCGTAATCAGATATCAGAAGGTCTCCGTTCCCGCCGGGAATTGAATTCTTCAGAACGCTGAACGCCTTGTCATATATACCGCTGTTAAAATACAATTCTGACAATATGATCGAATTTCTCTCGGTTTTAGGAAGCTTTTCTGCAGCTTTAAGAATGCTGTCTTTAAATTCCTCTTTTTCATAAATACGGAACAGCTCGGCTTCAGGATTGAACGAATGAACCTCTCTGACTTTGCCTTCTTTAGCATCATGAGGTTCGATCATTTTGAAAAGCTCTCCTACAGATCCGGATATCCTGCCGGAGGCGATATAAATATTATAGAGTTCCTCTGAATAGGCTTTCTCGTTCTTCGTTTCTTTTCTCAAATTCAGATAAATCTTTTCTGCAGCCTGAAATAAACCTGCTCTATAGAATGCCGCCGCTTTTATTTCTGATATTAACAGTTTATCCGCCCCGGTTTTATCTATCTCGGTAAACAACTGATATGCATTTTCTTCTCTTGATGTCCTTAAGAAAAACTCGGCGAGAAAACCGCGGATCTTTAACGGATAAACATCGTTGCTGGTACCTTTATTCATAACACCATTTTTAACCGGGTATTTATTGGCAATCTCTTTTAATTTTATTTCACAATCTTTTATCCTTCCCGTTTTCACTGACATATCGATAAAACCAGTGATCACCCTGACTTCGCTGTCGTATTTTTTTATAAGCTGAGCATAATTATTATACGCTGAAGCTATATCTCCTCTTTTCTCTGATGCCTGAGCATACGACAACTGCCTTTCGAGAGCTCTCTTTTCAAATGTTTCCTGGCTGGACGAAGAAACTCTTCCTTTTGTCTGACAGACTACCGGTATAGAGATCAATACTAAGATCAGTATGTACAGGTACTTATTCAACCTTTTTCCCTTTTCTTTTAAATGTGGATATACTTAAAAACAGGTTGTTTGTTCAAATTATTCTCTCATAAGTTTCTTTTCGGCTATTCTGAGCATGATCCTTGTCGCGATAAGAAAAATAAAACCGGTACCGATCATAAGGTTGATTTCCAGATTCGGATAATCATGTCTGAATCCCGTAGCGTAAGTGTAATAATGACTGAGCCCTTTCGAATATACTATAAAAGAACTGAGCACGAATGCGGAAACAAAGAACATCATTCCGATAATACCTTTTACGCCCGGTTCATAACCGCTGTCCCCGTCAAAAAAACAGACCGCATAATATACGGTAAATGTGCATAAGCTTATTGAAAAGAACAGAAGATAAAAAGAAGTCGCTGTCAGAAAACTAAAATTTTGAAAAGGTTCAAGCCCGCAGAAAACTATCCCGGAGTATAAGAACGGAAAAGTGAGCAGGACTGATAAAATTACCGTCGAATAAACTTTGCTTCTCAAAAAAGTGCTTTCTCCTAAAGGTATAAGGTTTGCGAGCAAAAAATTTCCTTTTTCTTTTGAAATGGAAAACGACAGGTTTAAAATGTTCGCTAATACCAGCGGAAAATAAAAGATCAGTACATAATTCTGCATAAAATTGAACTGTCTGCTTATGTCTGATCCGTTTTCGGCTTTTATGATGCCTCGAGAATATAATATTAGAACAGCCTCGATCAAGAATAAGGCGGAGATCGTAATTAAAGCAGGTCTGTTTCTGAAGAGCAGGATGATATCCTTTTTGATAACGGAAAAGTTCATATTATTCAATTTTCCCTTCGATGATATGGTGAATAGACCCTGCGGTCTTTTTCAAATAATCTTCGTGCGATGATAAAGCAAGAACTGTAACACCTTTCCTGTTGACTTCTTCGAATAATGATCTTACATGATCAACGCTTTCATCTCCGAGCCCGTTGAACGGTTCATCTATTATCAGAACGGAAGGAGAATGAAGAAGCGAAATAAAATATTTTATATATTGAAGCTGCCCGTCACTCAAAGAACTGATCCTTCTTTTCACGAAGTCTTTTATGTCATAAAACTGCGAGAACCATTCAATTTTCAGGCCGAATTCAGATTCCGGAACTTTATACTGTGTTAAAAGAAAAACTGACATTTCTTTTAGGGTCAAGTCATTGTAAAGTATATTTTTAAACGGCAGGTAGCCTATCTTTTTTCTGTATGTACTGCTCAATTCTGTCATTCCTATTTCGATCGATCCGGAATAATTTTTTATTACGCCTGAAACGACCAGAGAGAATAGAGTTTTTCCTGAAGCGGTTCTGCCGCATACGCCGCAAGTTGTACCGGTATCGACAGTCAGGCTTTGACAGCTGATTTCAAAACCGTATTCTTTAAAACTGCGCTTTAGATCTCTTATTTTAATCATTGGTCATGTATTTATATTTATTTAGAATTCTTCTGTCCTTTTTCGTAGGTCTTCCTTTATGCTTCATTTCTTCCTGATTCTGCCTGTCCTGTTCCTCAATTATCTTCATGAGTTCATTCATTTCTTTTGGCGGTTCTGGTTTGCCTACGGCTTCGTATAAATTTTTTGCCTCTTCTTTCGATAATGATTTATCTGTGATAATTTTGATCCTGAACTTCAGATAACTGCTCTCGTGTTTAACTGTGAGTTCGTCTCCAGCTTTGATCAGTTTTGCGGGTTTAACTCTTTCCCCGTTCACTCTGACTTTGCCGCTTTCAACAGCTTCCGCAGCCAGTTCTCTCTGTTTGTAAAATCTCGCGACTTTTAGCCATTTATCAATTCTGATCGTCAGTTCTTCCATATCTATTCCAGAGGTTTAAAATTCTCTTTTCCTGTCAGACCTTTAATGAATTCAGTTATCAGATCTATGACCTTATCTATCTCTTTCAGGCTTACAGTCTCAACCGGAGAGTGCATATATCTCAGCGGAAGCGATACCAGAGCGACCGGAACACCTCTGTTAGTGAACCTTATCCTGTCTGCATCCGTACCTGTTATCTTCGGAGTAAGTTCGATCTGCACTTTCATTTTAATTTTCTCCGCGACTTTCAGGAGCAGTTCGTTAATTTTTGTATTGATCGGAGATCCCTTTGCTAGAACCGGACCGCCGTCGATCTTATACTCGCCGTACTTGGAGGTATTTACTCCCGGATAATCAGTTGCCCATGTAACATCGCAGACCAAAGCTAAAGAAGGATCCGTGCCGGCGGCCGCAAAATATGCCCCCTGAAGCCCGATCTCTTCGCTGGTAGTGCTCGCTGAGTAAACTCCGACATTTATCTTTTTTCCGGACAGCTTTTTAATCACTTCAGCTACTATAAAACATCCGGTCTTATCATCTAAACCTTTTGAGGATATCCTGCCGTTAAAAAGTTCCATCGGTTCGGTTTTATAAACTGCAAAATCGCCGGTCTGTACAGTTCTTGAAGCTTCCTTCTTTTCTTTGAAACCGCAGTCGATATAAAGATCCTCATATTCAAAATTGTCTTTCAAACCTCCATGGTGTTCGGCGTTGACACCTATGATCCCGTGCACTTTGCCGTTTCTTCCAAGTATCTCGATCTTCAATCCCGGCGCGATTTTGTGGCTGATACCGCCGACAGGGCCGAAAAATATGAACCCGTTATCGTCTATCCTGTTGATTATAAAACCTATCTCATCGCAGTGTCCCGCCAGAAGAACTTTCATTTTTGCTCCTGGATTCAGAATGGCTATTGCATTCCCGCCGATGTCGGTTTCTATCTTGTCTGCATACTTCCTGGTATAGCTCATCCACTTTTTCTGAATATTTTTTTCGTACCCCGACGGTGAAGGCGTATTTAGCAATTCGTAAAGAAATTCTTTTGAGTTTTTATCCATGACCGTTACCTCCAGATTATTTAAAGTCTTAAATATATCAGGTTTTTTTAATTTCTGCAAATGGAAAAAGGCTCAAAATGAGCCTTTTCCGTAACGATATAATAACTTGAGTTCTAGTAGCCGAGATCGATCATAGCGTCAGCGACTTTTTTAAATCCAGCTATGTTTGAACCTTTTACATAATTCACAAAACCTTTTTTGTCTTTTCCGTATTTAACACCGGCATCATGAATATTTTTCATGATAGTTTTAAGTTTGGCGTCAACTTCTTCTTTAGACCATGCGAGTTTCATTGAGTTCTGGCTCATTTCGAGCCCTGAAGTCGCTACTCCGCCCGCATTGGCTGCTTTGCCGGGTGCAAAAGCGATCTGCTCGTGAATAAAATATTCGACAGCGTCTGCTGTACAGCCCATATTTGATGTTTCAACAACATATTTACAACCGTTCTTAACGAGTTTTTTAGCGTCTTCAAGGTTCAACTCGTTCTGGATCGCGCACGGGTATGCCATATCGCACTCTACTTCCCATGGTTTTTTTCCTGCGAAGAATTTTGCGCCGGGGAATTTTTTAGCGTAAGGTGCAACAACATCATTGTTCGATGCTCTTAATTCAAGAAGGTAATCGAATTTAGCCTGAGTATTGATTCCGTCCTTGTCGTAAATATATCCGTCGGGTCCGGAGATCGTAACTACTTTTGCGCCTAATTCAGAAGCTTTTATCGCAGTACCCCATGTTACGTTACCGAAACCTGAACAGGCAACGACCTTGCCTTTCATTTTATCTTTTTTATACTTAAGCATCTCATCTGCGTAGTAAACCGCTCCGAAACCTGTAGCTTCCGGTCTGATGAGCGATCCGCCCCAGTTCAGGCCTTTACCTGTCAGAACGCCGGTATTCTCGTCTCTTAATCTTTTATATTGGCCGTACATGAAACCTATTTCTCTTCCGCCGACGCCGATATCACCTGCCGGAACATCTGTTTCCGGACCGATATATTTCTGAAGCTCAGTCATAAAAGAACGGCAGAACCTTAATACTTCATTGTCAGATTTACCTTTCGGATTAAAATCCGAACCGCCTTTACCTCCGCCCATAGGAAGAGTAGTAAGGCTGTTTTTGAACATCTGCTCGAATCCTAAAAATTTCAGACCGCCGAGGGTTACGCTTGGGTGGAACCTGAGTCCGCCTTTATAAGGCCCTATCGCGTTGTTGAACTGAACTCTGTAGCCTTTGTTTACCTGAATTTCGCCTTTGTCGTCTTCCCATTCTACTTTGAACATGAAAACTCTGTCAGGCTCAGTGATTCTGTCAAGAATTTTGGCTTTCAGATAACGCGGGTTTTCGTTAACCACGTCAATAACGGATTCGATAACCTCTTTTGCAGCCTGAATGAATTCGGGTTGAGCCGGATTTTTTCTCTCAAGTTCGGCCATGAATTCTTTTAGTTTGTACATTTTTTCCTCGCATTTTTTATTTCTTTATACAGTGTTGTTACTTTTTTCACAGCACCACACATTTTGTCACAAATATAAATTGCGTCTTATATCCGGTCAAGTAAAATCTTAACATTAATTTATTTGTATTATTTGTTGAATTTCTATCTGAAATAAAAAAACGGCCCTAAAACCGTTCTTTTGTGCGGATAGAGGGATTTGAACCCCCACACCGTAAGGCACCAGATCCTAAGTCTGGCGTGTCTGCCAGTTCCACCATACCCGCAAAACAGCGCAAATATAGTTATTCGTCTTTTCATTGTCAAGTGATATTTTGATGTCATAAAAAAATTGCGTTTGTAAAAAATATAACTTAAATTACTTTGCCGAGACAGTTCGGTAAATCAATAATTGAGCCGGAGGACTAAATGCTTGAAAAAGTAAAACTTCTTGTTGCAAAAATGAGACACCTTGAGAAGGGCGGCGGAGAAGACAAGATAGTTAAAAGAAAAGAAAAAGGCCTCATGACCGCGAGGGAAAGGATTGATCATCTTTTGGATAAAAATTCATTCAACGAAATAGACTTATTTGTTGAACATCAGGCCAGAGACTTTGGACTGGACAAACAGAAACTTGCCGGAGACGGAGTTGTTACGGGTTTCGGTAAAATAGACGGAAGGCCTGTATGCATTTTCGCACAGGATTTTACCATCAAAGGCGGTACTCTCGGAAAAATGCATGCTGCCAAAATTACAAAAGTAATGGATATTGCTTCGAGCATGGGAATGCCGATAATCGGAATAAACGACTCAGGTGGTGCCCGAGTTGAAGAAGGTGTCGACTCTCTTGCCGGTTACGGAGAAATATTTTACAGAAACACGATTAACAGCGGAAAAATTCCCCAAATTTCGGTAATAATGGGACCCTGCGCCGGAGGCGCTGTATATTCACCCGCAATAACCGATTTTGTTTTTATGGTGGATAAACTTTCTCAGATGTTTATAACCGGTCCGAAAATTATCGAATCGGTTTTAAATGAAAAAATTGACGCTGAAAGTTTGGGCGGAGCACGGGTTCACAACGAAATTACCGGAAATGCTCATTTCTTCGGAGAATCCGAGAAAGAGACACTCGGTCAGATCAGAGAACTGCTCAGTTTTCTTCCTTCAGCTTGGGATAAACCTCTTCCGGAAACAAAACCTCACCCTCCGAAAAGCAAAAAAGATATTATAAAAGTGTTACCGAATGACGCAAAATTTTCCTATGACATGAAAGATCTAATAGAACTTCTTGTAGACGAATCTATTTTCTTTGAAGTTCAGAAAATGTATGCCCCCAACATTACTGTCGGATTTGCAAGAATGGCCGGTAAACCTGTCGGTATCGTTGCCAACAATCCGAAATATCTCGCGGGTGTTCTTGATGTTGATTCAAGCGATAAAGCAGCAAGATTTGTAAGATTCTGTGACTCGTTCGGAATACCTATCCTAACGCTGGTTGATCTGCCCGGTTACCTGCCCGGAATTGATCAGGAACACTACGGTGTTATCAGACACGGCGCAAAATTACTTTTCGCATATTCCGAAGCAACTGTCCCGACAGTTACGGTTATAATCAGGAAAGCTTATGGCGGCGGTTATATCGCTATGGCATCTAAACACCTGAGAACGGATTTCGTTTACGCATGGCCAACCGCTGAAATAGCCGTAATGGGTCCTGAAGGTGCATGCAATTTAGTTTTTGCAAAAGAAATAGCAGAAGCAAAAAATCCGGAAGAAGTCAGAAAAACCAAGATCGAAGAATACAAGGAGAAGTATTCTAATCCATATAATGCTGCTTCAAAAGCTTATGTTGACGCTGTTATTACACCTGAAGAAACAAGGGATAAGATAATCGCTTCGTTTGAACTTGCGAAAACTAAAGAAAAACCAAAGAAACTTCATAAGCACGACTCGATACCGCTTTAAAACGGTCGTAAAAAACAATTAATGAAGGCTGATATGGAAAATGATGAAAATATAAAAGATCCAGAAAAAGCAAAAGCTGAAACTGAAAAGAAACAGGTTAAACCTGCTCAACCTGAAGAAATAATTTCTGAGGAACCTGTTTATACCGAAAATGATATAATAAATGTTGACAACGGTCAATATCATACAAATTTTACCAATAAATTTCTGGCTTCCCGAGGTTATAAACCCAAACCGAAAAATGTCGAGATCAGAGCATTCATTCCGGGACAGATCATTAAGGTTTATACAAAAAAGGGTAAAAAAGTGAAAGCCGGTAAATTACTTATCACTTTTGAAGCTATGAAAATGATAAATGAGATCGTTCTTAACGATGATATTCTTATCGAGGATGTTTTTGTTAAAGCGGGCGAGTCGGTTGAAAAAAACCAGCTTTTGATCAAGTACAAAGTAAGACCGCACAAATAAATTAATAGCAGTCCTGTAATTATGGAATTATTGTCGCCGGCGGGAAATAAGGAAGCTTTTTTTGCCGCCGTAGAAAGCGGCGCGGATTCCGTTTATCTTGGTTTGAGCGTTTTTAACGCAAGAAAACCCGCTAGAAATTTTTCTTTCGAAGAGATCCCCGAAATTATCGCATATGCTCACTCTAAAAGAGTTCGGGTTTATATTACATTGAATATCGATCTTAAATCGTCAGAGCTTGAAGATGCTTCAAAAATACTCAAATATTTGAAGGAGATAAAGGCTGATGCGGTTATTATTAAAGACATGGCGCTTGTTTATCTGTTCGAGAAATATTTTGCTCCTTTTGAGTTTCATCTAAGTACGCAATTCGGTATAGCCAATTCTGCAGCGTTATCCGAAGCTGAAGATCTTGGAGCTTCGAGGGTCGTGCTCGCCCGGGAATTAAATAAAGATGAGCTGAAAGTCCTTAACAGGCCTTACTTTCCTGAACGGGAGTTGTTCGTACAGGGGTCAATGTGTTTTTCATTTTCCGGAAAATGCCTGATGTCTAGCTGGTTTGGTGGAAAATCAGCGAACAGGGGCAGCTGTCAAGCGCCCTGCAGGTTCAAATTCGCGCAGGAAGGATTGGATGATTTTTCTCCCTGCTTCTCTATGAAAGATATTAATCTTTCAGAAAAACTTTCTGAACTTGAAGAGACCGGAGTATCGGCACTTAAAATAGAGGGTCGGCTTAAGAGCGCGGAGTGGGTGGGTGAGATAACAAAGTTTTACAGGAATTTGCTTGATCATAAAGATACCGGAGATTCAGACCCTTCGCGATTTACGGGAAGGGAGCAGGGCGGTGGATTTTACAGCGGCCTGAACGATCTGATCACAAGTAAAAATTCAGGAACGGTTACAAATGTGATAAAATCGGCGCCTGACGACCGCAGAGTAAGGCATAACGGTTATGATCTGAGAATAACCGCGTGTGAAAATATCAGCATAAAGATCCTTACAGAATTCGGAGATGCCGATTATAATACCAAAATTAAAAAAATAGTGAACGAGAGCAGAGGTGTTCCTCTTTCCGAACTCGAAAGCAGGCTGAAAGACGTTTCTTTCGGAAATCTTTATCTTAACAGGATCAGCCTGAATAATGACATCCTAATAGCAAAATCTCAGCTGAAAAATATTGTTTCAGATCTCGGTGCTATTATAGCTCCCATGAGCAGAAAGGAAAGTAAGTTCCTCAGGAATATAAAGCTTCCTGTTAAACTTGAATTCGAACTGAACAACCCGGAATCAGACCCAAAGAACTCAATTGAAGTCAGCTTCCAAAACGCAAATATTCTGAAGATCAATGCCCAAGATATAGATCAGATAGCCGATAAAATCAAAGATCTTGGAATTAAAAAAGTTATTGTTACTTTTGCGCGATCGTCTCATATCAATAAGATCAAGGAACTTGCAAATAAAACCAGAGTGGAAATTTCGATTTTCCCGATCCTTTTTGAGAACGATCTTGAAGACTATAATAAAATTATTGCAGCCCTTGAGCATACAAATAATATTTCTTATGAAGTAAATGACTTAGGCCATTTAAAACTGCTTAAAGCAACATCAAAAAAGATAGATTGTGGACCCGGATTATCGCCTTATAATTTTATAGCGGTCAGACAGCTGAAACAACTCGGGCTTGCATCCGCTCACATTCCGTTTGAAGCCGACATGGAAACTATCGACGGGTTAAAGAACTCTCCCCTGCCTTTAAGAATGACTATCTTCTCCGAGATCCCGCTGTTCTATACGAGAGCCTCATCTGAAAACTTTAAAGAAGGCACATCATTTACCGAACGAGAAAATTACAAATTTACGGTTCATAAATTCAACGATATTAGCATTTTCCGCTCAGATGATTATTTTACTATTCACGAAGTCGATCTTTCTTTTTTGAAAGTTCACGAGATCATAATAGACCTTTCCGGTGAAACTGACATTCTGAATAAATTTTTAGCTCTGAAGAAAGACCCTTCAAAATTCCCCGGCCTGAATTTTAATCTCAACCGCAGACTTTTTTAATGAACTATTCTGAAATAATTAACAGAATAGGCGAACATTGGAAGCAGAAATACGGAAAAAAGATCTTTAAAATCATAATGCACGGTGATTTTACCTGCCCGAACATGGACGGCACTGCGGGAAATCAAGGCTGCGTCTATTGTAATATGAAAGCGCTTGAACCTTTTATCGATCTCAAAGATAACAACGATATCGAACAGCACATGAAATACCTTAAGGAACGCAACGGAGCCGAAGCTTTTATTGCATACTTTCAGGATTATTCTTCGACATATCCGTCGCACAGGATAAAAGACAGCTCAAGCTATCTGAAGCAGCTTTACGGAAAAGCTGTTTCACATCCTGACATTGTCGGGATTTCAGTCTCGACAAGGCCTGATGCGATCTCTAAAACCGAACTTGATATTCTCAAGTCGCTTGATACCGATGTAACCATCGAGCTGGGGCTTCAGACAATAAATGAAAGTGACCTTGAATGGATAGGCAGGGGACATACGGTCGAACAATTTACGGATGCTGTTGAACTTATTTCAGACTACGGATTTGATATCGTCGCTCACATAATTCTCGGTCTGCCGAATGAAACTGATGAAGGCATAATTGAACTTGCCCGTTTCATCAATTCCGGCAAAATTAATGGAATTAAGATCCATCAGCTTACTGTTCTTAAAAATACAAGGCTGGAAAAGCTATACAATGAGAATATAGCTCCTGAAATACTTTCTGAAAATGAGTATTTCAGAAGGCTCGGGATATTTATCCGGCATCTTAAAAAAGATATTGTTATTCACAGGCTCTACACAGACGCGCCTTTAAAAGATCTTGTCGCGCCGCTCTGGTGTTCCAATAAAACCGGTCTGCAGGACAAGATATTCAAGTATTTTATAGAAAACGGCATCATTCAGGGGAATAGTTAATCAATATAGATCAGCATTTTTTTTAATTCCATTCAAATTCTTCGCTCCCCTTTTCATCCCCTAAATACTTCTGTTCGTCGGATTTAATAAGTGATTTAAACAAACCCGTGTTAACTTTGATCAAAAGTAAAAAACCGGGAGGTATATTATGTTGAAGAAAATCACCGCCGCGCTGACCTTAGCTCTTGCGCTGGCATTAAACGGAGGTCTTATGGATATCAAAACAGCCGTAACGAACGGTGATCTTACGCTTGTAAGATCGATGATCGAAGGAGACAAGAGCCTTCTTGAATCAAAAATTGACACATATTTCACACCGCTGAATCTGGCCAGCTACGAAGGCAAACTGGATATCGTGAAATATCTGCTGGAAAAAGGTGCCGACATCAATACTAAAGACAGAGAGGGAAGCACTCCGCTTCAGAACGCTGCGGCAAGAGGCTGGCTGGATATTGCGAAATTACTCGTTGAAAAGGGAAGCAATGTAAATTACAGGGATGACAACGATGTTACATCTCTCCATTTCGCATGTATGTCAGGAAATCTTGATCTCGTGAAATACCTTGTTGAAAAGGGAGCTGATATCAATGCCGTCTCGAAGATCGGAAGAAAGCCTGCTGTTGAAGGAGTATTCAGCGGGAACATCGAAATAATAAGGTACATGGAAAGCAAAGGCGCTGACATGAAAAATCTGGAAGCCGGAACAGGAAACACTGCTCTTCACATCGCTACCGGAAGAGGCAATATAGATATAATAAAATATTTCATATCTAAAGGTTATGATGTTAATAAAAAGAACGATGCAAGCCAGACGCCTTTTACATGGGCGATCGGCAGAGGTAATACGGAAGTCCTTAAACTGTTTTTCGAGAACGGCGCGGATGTTAATTTTAAAGACAGAATATCAGGTAAAACGACGCTTCATTTTGCTACTGTTAAAGGCAATAAGGAACTGACGGATTTCCTGATCAAAAAAGGCGCTGATGTGAACATTACCGACAATAATAACCATACACCGCTTTTTTACGCTTCATATTACGATTATCCGGATATCGCCAAGCTTCTTTTGGCAAGCAAAGCTGTAAATAATGAAAAAACAAGCTATAATAAAGGTCTGGCTGTCAACGAAGGTGAAGCTAAAATATATTATTTTGAGCACAGCGGCTGGGGCGTTAAAACGAAGAACAGTCTGCTTATCTTTGATTACTATGAACATGCGGGTCTGATTAAACCTTCAAATCCGAACTTCAACAACGGTTATGTAAATCCGGCTGATCTTCAAGACGAAAATGTTATAGTGTTTATTTCTCACGAACATGCAGATCATTTTAGTCCTGCGGTATTCGACTGGGCTAAACAATGCAAAAGCATCAGTTTTGTTGTCGGATTCGATCCGAAATCAGATGCAAAAGGAATAAATATCGTATCAGGCAGAAGCAATCTGACAGTCGGAGGCGTGAAGATATCGACAATTCCTTCAACAGATACTGGCGTAGGCTTTCTTGTTGTAGCTGACGGTATCTCTGTTTTCCACCCTGGAGATCATGCGAATCAGAACCGCGAATTAAAAGGTGCGTATGTGGAAGAGATCGATTATCTGACGAAAATCGCCGGTAAAGCGGACATAGCGTTTTTCCCTGTATCTGGATGCAGATTCCGAGATCAGACAGCTTTAAGAATGGGTGTAAAATATGCGATAGAAAAGTTGAATCCCAGTGTTGTATTTCCTATGCATGCAGGCGGAGACGAGCTGCATCTGAAACTTTTCAGAGATGAAGCTTTACAAGAGGGTATAAAAGGAAATTTCTACCTGGTAGAAAATAAAGGCGACAGATTTACATTCAGCAAAAACAAGGCTGATATAGTACAGAAATAGCCTGTCCGATACTTAACTGACAGAGAGGTCAGGGTTTCAGCCCAGGCCTCTTTTTTTTTTATAAATGCTGTTGCAATAAACATATTATTAAATTAATTTATCCGAAAGATCTGGAGAATGAAATGCAAACTGACAAAATTACATACAGAAGATTTGGCGGTTTTAAAGCCGTGGTCAAAGAATTCAACATGATGAAGCGTACTGAGCTGAACGATATTTTTACCCTGATGAAGAATTCTTTCAGTGAATTTATTACAGGGCCGGCATTCTGTAAAATTAATTATATTTCCAGCGTGACCGAAGGATATTGGGTCGAAGCCGGATTCCCTGTGGACGACAGCCTTGATACTGCCGGTGATTTCTTACTTAAAAGATATGATGAACTGAATATTTTAGCCATTGAAGCTGATCAGGGGCTGAAGAACCTATCTGAAAAATATACCGAAGTTTACGGTTACGCTTATAAAAAAGGAATGATCTCTGATGAATTTGTCATTGAAGTATATCCCGAAGGCAGTACGGAAGGTAAAGTTGAACTTCTTTTCGTGGAGCATTTGTGGACAGAATTATTCCTGAAAAACTGCAGGACGATTTTGAATCATACAGATAACGATGAGATCAACAAATCCGCATCAGGTATATGCTCAGAAACAGAAATGGGCGAACGGTTTGAAAGAATAAAAAAGATGGTCGATATAGTTGACAGAAATAAAGAGCATGCCAAATATAAGATATTATCCGGCTGTTCACACATTTTCCCGACCGATCAGCTTAAGAAACTCAGAAACACTTATGTCGAAGCTGAAAAGAAAGGATCTGATCCAGTTGATGCGGTGATAGAATTCATGAAGAACGATCCCGGATGGGCAGAACCGCCTGTCAGAAAGGGAAATGAAATATATGCGGAGAAGAAGCCCCGTGACCCGAAAGCTTTTGCCGAAGCAAAGACCGATCTCGAAAGAAAAAAAGCTTACTGTTTCTGCCCGCCTATCAGAGAGAACTTAGATAAAGGCATGAGCAAAACCTATTGCTACTGCGGATCGGGATGGTACCGCCAGCAGTGGGAAGCAGCCACAAATAAAGAAGTCAGGGTTGAGATCCTGACTTCGATATTGAACGGTGATGACAAATGCTCTTTTAAGGTTATTTTGCCGGAATAAAAATTATTTTTTTTCTTTTACTTCTATTGTTTTCGGCGGTACGGAACTTTTTGCATTCGTAGAAACAACGTAAAAGAATTTTTTATTCTCCGTCGCAGCTGTGCTCCACGAAAGATTTGAAGTCGTAGTTACATAGCTAAACGTACCATATGGTTCGACAGAAGAATAAATGCTGTAACCTGTTGCTTCAGCAACAAAACCCCAATCCAGTGTAATTGTATTGTCTAGAATAGTTGTTGTCACTGCAGGAGTAGTTAAAGGATTTACAGCCGACATATCAATATAGCAGGGTAGCCCGCTTCCCATAATAAGCGGTTCAAAACCCTTATAAATCGTTTCGCTTAATTTATTCAATGTAAATTGAAGCTCGTAACCTTCCATCGGATCAAAGTTCGTTAATTTAAAATATAGATCACCTATATTCGTCAGCCATGCAGTCGGAAAACTTCCCAGGTTAACATACGCCACAGAAAGACCGCCTATCTTCATAAATCCACAGTCATAACTGTTTTCAGTTAATACTTCGCCAGGTCTCGAAACAATATTTGCATCGAATTGTATCAGCTTCATTTCTTCTTCTGTTAACTCGTTGCCGGAATCATCAACTAAATGAATAAACACAATTCTCGGGCAGCTGTTGCCGCCTTTTGTATTTTTATCTTTAACGCTTGTTGCGTTAATATCATTTCCACTTTTTAAACTCGGCCATGTTCTGTTTTCATTCATATTGATTACTAATGGTAATCCCGGCATAGTCATGAAATTATTCAGCCATACAGAGGTTTCCACACTGACAAAGAAACGCTGATTTGTATTTAAGTATTTAGATACTGAATGAGTATAGTTAATATCATTTCCTATTAAACCGGCAGTTGGCAAATCAGATTTTGTCAGCGGATGGACGATATAGTTCCAATCTGTTGAGGTGAGATTACTAAGAAGATTATAAACAACATTCACGCTGTCGCCGATTACGGTAAAATCGAAATTGTTCTTTGCATTTATAAAATAAGCATTACCCGTATGAACAGTAAAATCCTTGACCCAGCCGAAATATGGACTATATACCGTAGTTTTAAATGATTGATAAAGAGAATCCCACCTGCTTACAGCTTCTATATTTGTACCGGCTGGATCAAAATCGCTTGCCATAGTCCAGTCTGTCAGCAAAGGAAGACCGACTAAATTATAATCCGTACTGTCTGTAGTTACGCATGGATAAACGAATGTCGAATCGTTCAGCCGTGTAACTTCTTGCGCAAATGAGAATGATGTTACTATTATAAGCACAGTCAGCATGAACTTTTTCATAGATTCCCCCTGTTATTTTTACTTCTTTTCTTTTACATCAATCGTTTTCGGTGGTACAGAACTTTTTGCATTCGTAGAAACAACATAAAAGAATTTTTTGTTCTCTGAACCTGCTGTGCTCCAAGATAGATTTGAAGTCGTAGTCACATAGCTAAATGTCCCATAAGGATCATCCGAGGCATAAATATTATACCCTGTCACATCTTCTCCTGCCCAGCCCCATTCAAGGACAATATTACCGCTCTCTTCCCTGATCGCCACATCTACTCCGGTTAAAGGAATGATCTGATCCATATCCACAGTCCACGGAATACCGCTACCCGGAATCTGATCCTCGAATCCTTTATATATAGTCGAACTTGAGTTATCTATGTTTAAAGAAAGTCCGAAGCCTTCCATCGGGGGAAAATTAACAGAATTTATATTCAGAATCTCTCCCGTCGTCCAAGGGGTACTAAAATTACCGATATTAACATACATCACAGACATTCCATTTATTCTCATAAAACCGCAATCATAGCTGTTCTCATCCAGTATATCAGTCGGTCTCGCCGTTATAAAAGCATCGAACTGGATTAATCTCATCTCATCATCAGTTAATTCACTACCTGAATCATTTACCAAATGAAAAAAGACCAATCTCGCCTTTGCACTTCCGCCTTTTGCATTTTTCTCTGAAATATTGCTTACATCCTCAATAATATCTCCATCGTAAACTTTTCCGGTCGGCCATGTGTAATTAGTCTTCATATTAACCAATAGTGGTTGACCTGTTGAAATCGAAAATGAATTCATCCACTGTGTCAAAACATAATTGCTTGTTGTAAAAGCTTGTGTTTCTGCGTTCCATTTGCTGATAGCATTGCAATTTGCAATTCCGATATCATTCCCCAGCATCGCCGAAGTAGTCAAACCCGCTTTCGTTAAAGGATGAACAATGTGGTTGTAATCTGTCCCTGAAGTTATAATTAAATTGTTAACGACATTAACGCTGTCACCGATAACAGTAAAATCAAAATTATTTTTGGCACTGATAGAATATACACCTCCAGTCTGAACAGGAATATCTTTACACCATCCGAAAACACTGCTGTAAACTCCGGTTTCTGCCATTTGGGCTGCTGCGTCAAATCTGCTGACGGTCTCGATATTCTCACCGGTCGGATCAAAATCGCTTGCCTTAGTCCATCCGTTCTCCACAGGAAGTCCGACAAAATTATAATCAGTTCCGGTTGTTGTCACGCACGGGTAAACAAATGTTTTTATGTCTCCTCCACCCGAGATAAATGAAAATTGAAACGGCATACCCGAACCGACCAGTCCGAGATCTTCAAATCCCAGTTCCACAGCTCCTAGATCAGTATCTAAGATAATATATTGTGCATCTATTCTGCAGTGACCTTCTGAATCCTCATTCCAGTCGATCATTTCTATATGAAGTATGTTTCCGACACCCCAAGCAGGAAAATGCTGAAGATCAACCATCGACACTCCTCTCAATGGGTATTCTACAGGATCGGGATACATCGCAACACCGCATTGCGCAAGACTGTCCGCCTGTGTAATTATTGTAAAGTCCACATAATGTCCGGTTCCCTGCTGTAACCATGCCTTGAAAGTTACTCCGCTGATATTCTCATTTGTAAACTCATTACCATTGCGGTCCAGCATACCGAAAATAACCAATTTCGGATTAGACGCAAATAAAATTGCGACAGCAGATAAAACCAATACCAACATCATCTTCTTCATTTTCACTTCTCCTATTTTATCAATAACATTTTTTTACTTAGCTTTGTGCTTCCTGTTTTGAGCGTATAGAAATAAATTCCGCTGTTTAGATTTTCCGCATTGAAATTCACCGAATGATAGCCGGCTGACATTTTGCCGGTCACAAGCTCTTTTACAAGCTGACCGTCTGAATTGAAAACTGATAGTGTGACCTGCTCTTCCTTCGGAAGCGAAAAACTTATCTCTGTTTCTGGATTGAACGGATTAGGATAATTTTGGTGTAGTTTGAACTCTGATGGGATACTTATCTCGCCAATTGAGTTTTCTTCGACCCATATATTAATCGGTACTGGCGGACCTCCTCCCATTCCTTCACCATACAGTGAATCAAGACCTATTTTTATAACAGATTCTGATGGATAGTATCCCTCCAGTATATAAAATGTCTCTCCTGTAAAATAACCCGGACCGTCAGTATCGTGTTTCAAAGATAATTTTAGAGTATCTCCTTCGTCGATATAATAGGGCTCACCATAATAAAGATCCAATAAATCAAAATAAATAAGTGATGCCTCATTATCATAACTATTTGCATACCAATCTCCGCTTACTACAGCATCCTCTCTTCCTGATATCCATACATTTAAAGTAACATAGTCGTAAGGGCTTGCACTAAAATCGAAAACATCCCCGTTATAGTCTACAACTCCTATATAAACCAGGATATTCGGATCATAATCAGGTGTATTAATACAGATCGGTTCGTAAGGATAATTCGTACTCGTCCCCGCTCCAAACCATGTATCCAGCCCTACAAAAATATAATCTAGGGAATTATCTAAAGTAATATCGCAAGTAGCATACATCATATTTCTATTATCAACGAAACGAATGTATAAGACATCACCCGGCGACCACGGAGTCGGAAAACTTCCGGCATTTAAATAAACAGCTGAAACACCGCAATCAAAATCCTCATAGCCTGCACCGGCGGAATTCTGGCCTAATACTTCTGTCGGTCTTGTTATAATCCAAGCTTTGAAAGTTACATCGCCGTAGGGGACAGCACTGAAATCATACGGCGTCATTGTGGCGTCTGCGACACCGATATAAACATACTTGTCATTTCCAACACCAAATACTAGCACAGTAAAAACAAAAACAAATAATATAAATGCCCGTTTCTTCATAATACTTCTCCTATTTTACTCTCCTGAAAGTAATATAATATTTTTTTTATTTATAACAAGTATTTATTACATTTTGTTTTGCTGCCTGCTAACTTTATGCTCTTTAGCATATTATTCTGCTTGACAATAATGTATAATATAATTATCATTTTTTGCATTTAAACCGGAGTAGAAATTAAAATGAGAAAACCTGTATATTTATTTGCCCTGTCTGTTTGTTTATTGTATTCAAAGACAATGAATATAGATGAGATCAAAAAAGCTGCTCTGGAGAGTAATTTTGACATTATCTCTGCTAAATACAGCCTTGAAAGATCGGCGGAAAATTCATCAGCCTCATATTATGATCTTTTCCCGGCGGTGAACCTTTACGGCAGCTATAAATACTATGTTCCTGAAATTCCTGTAGGGTATGATGCAGTCCAGGAATATGGAATGTCTTACGGAATCCAGGCTTCGCAGACTCTTTATGCGGGCGGGAGAAAGTTCAATACTTTAAAGATCAGCCGTTATCAGGAAGACATTCAGAAATTAAATTTAAGCCAGACGCGGATATCTGTAATTAAAAATGCAGAATTAAAATATCTGTCTGTACTGGAAAATATTGAGCGGCTGAATACCGCAAAGATCAGTCAGGATATATCCGTCAGTAATGAAGAAAATGCAAAAATTAAGTTTGATGCGGGTACGATCTCGAACACGGAATTCCTTCAGTTCTCATCTTCAAAAGAAAACAGCCGGACAGCTGTATTTCAGGCTCAGAACCTTCTCGACATCAGTTATCTTGATCTTAAAAATTATCTGAACAGCGAAGAAAATATCGAGCCTGAAAAGATCGGCATTGAACTTCATAGTTCCATAATTGAAAAAATAAGTTCTTTTACGAATGAAGATATTGAGAAAAAAATGGCCGCTGCGGTCGAATTTGCCGGAAATAACAATAACACATTAAAGGTCAATGAAAAATATCTTGATATCTATAAGAAGAATATTGATATCTCAAAAAGCCAGCTTCATCCGTCCGTAACTTTGAGCTACGCTCTGGATTATTCCAAATCGAACCTGAGTGATTTCACCGATCAGGGTATAGTTTCTCTAAATGCATCTATACCGATACTTCCGTTAAAAAATAATATCGACAGGATCGATGCTTCAAAGATCGACCATGAAATTCAAGCTAATGCAGCCGCAAATCAGAAGAATATGATAATTTTGAATCTGAAGAGAAATTTACTGAATCTGATAGCTTCAGCGAGGCAGATAACATCCTCAAGGATATCTAAGGAATACTCTGAACAGATATATTCACAGAACAGCGACAGGTTCAGAGCCGGAGTCATAAATTCTACCGAGCTTTTAAATTCCGAAATAGCTTATAAGAACGCATCTAATACATACATCGAAAGCTTTTACAGCTTTTTAAGGTCAAGATCATCGCTGCTTGAATTACTCGGAACGGAAAATTATACGGATCTTGAAAAGATCATTGAATAAATAATTTAGGAGATAATCTATAATGAAAATTAAACTGACAATTATAACGCTTATATCGCTTCTGATCTTTGTTTCCTGCACAAATAATAAAGCTGAAGTTGCCGATGAAGGCATAACCAACACTGTCTCAAGCGTAAAAATAGAGAAAATTCAGAGTATTCTATACAAAGATTATATAGAAATTTCAGCCCGTCCCGAAGGGATCAACGATGTTATGCTCACTTCCGAAGTATCGGGAAGGGTTACGGTCGTAAATAAAAAGATCGGTGACTGGGTGGAGAAAGGCGAGGAGATCGGCGCTATAGAAAATGAGGATTACAGGATCAGACTTGAACAGGCGAAAGCTTCTCTTATGGCGGCTGAAGCCGGTATGGATGCCTCTGAGGCTGAGCTTAAATCCTCTGAAGAACTTTACACAAAGAAAAGTCTGTCAGAAGTTCAGATACTAAAAGCGAGATCGGCCTATAAAAATGCTAAAGCCGGACTTAACAGCGCTCAGGCATCTGTGGAACAGAATAAAAGAAGCTACGACAACACGAGAATGGTGTCTCCCGTAAGCGGATATGTTTCAGAGATATTTTTGAAAGCGGGCGAAAATATATCAGTTTCAAAACCTATATGTTCAATCGTTAATACAAAGAAAATGAAAATAGTCGCAGGTCTCGGCGAAAAAGACATTTCAAAGGTCAGAGAGGGAAATGAAGCCTTTATCAGCCATGAAAATCTGACAGAACCGCTGATCGGAAAAGTATCGGGAAAAGGATATAAACCTTCATCAGGCGCAACAACATACCCGGTAGAGATATTATTTGAAAATAAAGGCGAAAAAATATTGCCGGGAATGATAGTGCAGTGCAGGATACTGTCGAAGTCAGTTAAAGATGCAGTTGTAATTAAAACAGACTATATACTTAAAGACGGCGGGAATAAATATGTATTCCTTGAAGAGAACGGTGCGGCTGTTAAAAGATTTATTGAAACCGGTTATAAATCCGGAGATAACATTATTGTGACCGAAGGATTGAACGCAGGTGAAAATCTGATCACGAGCGGAATTGAAAATCTGAGCGCAGGAACAGCAGTTAAAATTCAGTAAACGGAGTTATGATGTCTTTATCCTCATTTTCAGTAAAGAATGCAGTTCTCGTTAATATGATCACAGTAGTTGTTTATATTTTCGGGATATATACGGCGAAGACAATACCCAAAGAAGAAATGCCTGCGGTTGATTTCGGTTCTTTTGTAATTGTCACAGCCTATCCGGGCGTTTCGCCCGATCAGATAGAGAATCTGATCATAAATCCTATTGAAAAAGAAGTCTCGAAAGTTGAAAATATTGATTATATAAGTTCATCGGCAAGCGAAGGCAGAGCCGTTACTTTCGTCAGCATGCTGCCGGGAGCTGATATAGATAAGGCCTGGACAGATATCAATACAGAGCTTGATAAAGTGACTAACCTGCCTGAAGACGCTACAGATCCGATAATTGTCAAGCTGAACATGAGAGAGATAAATCCGATATGCGTACTCAGCCTGTCAGGAAAATTCGATCCTCTGAAGCTGAAAGATATCGGAGAGAATTTAAAGGACGAAATACTTCAGCTGGATTACATTTCAAAAGTTGATATTACAGGCGCACCGGAGAGAGAGATCGTCATAGAATGCGATTACTCAAAGCTGGAACAGTACAATATTTCATTAAATGATATTTCAAGAATGGTCGCGGCGAGGAACAGAAAGATACCTGCCGGAACGGCGAAGGAAGGAAATTCCGAGTTTATCGTGTCCGCTTCGGGACAGTATGATACCGTTGCCGATATCGAATCCACGCCTATAAAAACTGAAAGCAATCAAAGCATCATAAGGCTATCAAATATAGCTGCGGTAAAGGACACTTTAAAGGAACAGAATGTTTATTCGAGGCTTAACGGAAGCCCGGGCATATTTCTGTATGTTTATAAGAAAGCTGACGGCAACATAATTTCCGTTATTGAAGAAATTAAAAATACTTTGAACACTTACAAGTCGAATGTGAACGGGCTTGATGCCGCATTAAGGAATGACGGTTCTCTCGGAGTTAAAAGAAGCATCAGCGCATTATCCGGCAACGCTATGCAGAGTATCGTTCTAGTGTTTTTTACCCTGATGCTTTTCATCGGATGGAGAAGCGCGATCCTCGCCGCAATGGGAATTCCTTTTGCGTTCCTGATGACATTCGCCATAATGAATTATTTCGGCGTTACTATGAACAGTCTGACCCTGTTCGCGCTTGTGCTTGTTTCGGGTATGATAGTTGACGATGCCATCGTTATACTTGAGAATACGCACAGGTATAGAGAGATGGGTTTCAGCCTGAAGGAAGCAGTGACTAAAGGAACCGAAAATATTATGTGGCCGGTTATATCATCCGTTCTTACCACAGTAGCAGCATTCATTCCGATGGTCCTGATGGAGGGTATGATGGGGAAATTCATGATGTACTTCCCTATCGTTGTAAGTATTGCTCTTCTTTCTTCCCTGTTTGAAGCGCTGGTTATACTTCCGTCCCATATCGCCGACTTTACCGAAGGCGAAAAAGTCAGAAAGGATCTGAATGCAGGCTGGTTCTATAAACTGCAGTGCCTTTACAGGAGATTTCTTGTTAAATCTCTTAAGCACAGATATATAACTATGTTCACAATTACTACCATGTTCATTCTTTCGATCGGCGCTTTATTTTCCGGCCTGATAAGATTTGAATTTTTCCCGCCCGCAAAACCTCAGACCATAGTACTGCGGCTTGAACTTCCCACAGGCACTCAGCTTGACAAGACTGCGGAAGTTACGGACAGAATTGAAGCTTATGTAAAGGATATAAAACAGAAAGAGGACATAGTTTCGATCATATCGACCGTCGGTCAGATGGAAAAGAATCACAGACAGGATCAGAATACTAATTATTCGGAATTGAGGATAGATCTCGTAAGTCAGGACGACATGAAGTATTCCAATGAGGATATTAAGGCCGAGATCCGAAAGTTCATGAATGAAATTCCTGAAGTCAGATCTTATGAATTCGGTTCTGTTACCGCAGGGCCTCCGACAGGTAAGGATATCGAGCTTAGATTTAAAGGCGATGATTATGCAGTTCTTGAAGATATAACCGCGCAGTATGCCGAAGCTTTGAGTACCGTTCCGGGCGTTACGGCGGTTTCTGATAATTACAATATCGGTAAAGAAGAGCTTAAGATCAAAATAAATTCCGAAAAAGCTTCATTTCACGGAATTACTGTTATTGACATTTCCTCATTTTTAAGAACAAGCCTGACAGGAACTATTATTTCGCAGTATATTGAGAACAACGAAGAATTCGATATCAGGCTTAAGATCAAGACTTCTCAGGCAAAAGAGTTGAAGGATCTTGAAATGCTGAATATCATGTCTCCGAAAGGCTACAGGGTTCCTCTAAAGGATATAGTTGATTTTTCTTATGAACCGGGCATTGCGCAGATCAATCACTGGAATAAGAAAAGAACGATCTCGCTGACTGCCGAGACAACATTCTATGACGAGAACGGACAGAAAAAGAAAAGAAGCCCCAACGAAGTTAATGAGATACTTTTCGGAAGTAAGATCAAAGGCATTGAGGGCTTGTCAAAAAATATTATTTCAAAATATCCCGGCTACACGGTTGAATCAGGCGGAGTCGCGGAGCAGCAGAGAAAATCATTTTCATCTTTATACCTTGCATTTCTCATAGCTATCCTGCTTGTCTTTACGATACTTGCCGCTCAGTTTAAATCTTATGTCCAGCCTATAATCGTGATGCTGACAATTCCGTTCGCATTCATCGGCGTTGTCATCGGGCTTATCGTAATGGATCTCCCTTTCTCATTGAACACTCTTATAGCCGTAATTGCCTTAGCAGGTATAGTCGTGAATAATTCGATCATTCTGGTTGATTTTGTAAATGAAGCGAGAGATGAAGGAGTTGACAGATGGAATTCGCTTATTCATGCAGGCACGAGCAGGTTAAGGCCTATCATTCTTACGACCGTTACGACTGTTTTCGGCCTGATGCCTTTCATCCTGTCAACATCATCAGCTTCCAAAGACTGGAAGCCTATGGCTGTAAGCATAGTATTCGGATTAAGTTTTGCGACGATAGTCAGCCTTATAGTTATACCGGTCGTTTATTCATTCGTTGATTCATTTTTCGGGAAATTAAAAATGACGCGGTTTAAAGAGCATATACCGTTTGAAGTGGCTGTAAAGGACGAATGTAAATAGTTTTTATATGACTGCGAACGCTCTTACCGGCGAACCGTCCGCATGCTCGATCTTTAGGGGAATGCAGTAGAAATCGAAAATACCTTCAGGAATTCTATCGAGATCGTTTAAGTTTTCAATTATGCAGATGTCTTTTGAAAGTACGATCTTGTGAAGCTTCATGTCGGTTGAGGTTATAGGATCGATAGAAATATAGTCAAACCCTATGGCTTTAAGTTTGAATTTCGTCAGCCATTGAGCAGTTTCTTCCGTCAGTACCGGATAAGCTCCGAAATAAGTTCTTTTATTCCACTTTTTGCTCCAGCCTGAATAGAACAATACGAAATCCGCTTTTGATATTTCAGTTTTATGCTTTTTTATAAAATTCAGAGAAATCTCTTTCTCTGTTGAACAGTCAATGACGATCGCTTTTCCCATGAATCTGTCCAGAGGATATTCATCAAGCGTTTTTGTTCCGGGAACCATGTGGAACGGAGCGTCAATGTGAGTGCCGTTATGAGTGATCGTTTTCATTTCGAGCACCGAATATCCGTCTTTTTCAAATGTGCTTACTTCCTTTAAGGAAAGTTTGGGATTGCCGGGATAAACCGTCATATCTTCGTTTATCGTGTGTGTGAGGTCTATAACTTTACTCATCGCAGTTCCTTTTGAAATTATTACTCTAATATAAGCTGATAATTGCTCTTTGAAAAGTATAATTGTCATACTATATTTCCCCCGTTGAATTAACTCTCCGGGCGGATATGAATCACAGAAGTAAGAGAGCGGTAAAATGTCCAGACTGTATGCTTTTTAAAAATATCTGCATTTGTAATGATATTCAGAAATTCGATCTAAAAATGCGCGTGACAATCATGATGCATATAAAAGAGATCAACAGATCGTCAAATACGGGTAAACTTGCAAAACTGATGCTCACGAACAGCACCGTTGTGCCTGTCGGAGCTCCTGATATGCCTGCAAAGCGTGAAGATATCGTTCTTCCCGGTTATGAGAACCTTATACTTTTCCCTGCTGCTACGCAGAACCTTGACGGTATTTTTTTGAGCACTCTAAAGTTGCCTGTCAACCTGATCGTGCTTGACGGAAATTATAATCAGGCGGGAAGAATGTTCCGGTCGGAGCTTCTGGATGGCGTAAAGCGGGTAAGGCTCCCTTTGGGACAGAAAAGTAATTACGAACTCAGGCATATTAAAGGCACGGAAAGGATCTCTACTATTGAAGCTATTATAAAAGCTGTCGAAATTATTGAACCCGGCCCTGCAGTTGAAGCCATCCACACCATCTTTTTAAGAATGGTCAATGACATCCAGACCAAAATGGGATCTTACTGATTATTATTTTAATTCGATCGTAATATAACGCAGTCCGAAAGATGATTTTCGGGCTTCCGGTTTTTTTATCTAAAAATCCATATGTTCCCATAAATCAGGAACGATGTCTTTTATTAACGATAAAAAACACTTTCGCCTTATCGAAAATTTCTTTATGGTCTGCTTATATATGACGATCTCATCTATGATCTATCTTAAATATCTTTTATTTTCTATTTTTGTCTTCTAATTTTTCTAGATTTCTATCTTCTATTTTTGTCTTCTGCTTTCTATCTTTTTACTTCTTCTTTTAATCTTCTTCCGCCTAAAATCAGTTCAGAAAACGGCGGAATTATCGACGGCAGTTTAAATCATTTGTAATTCATGCCGGCCTGACTTTCTCCAAAGCAAAATGACAGGCAGCTCTGAACTGGACATTTTAGGCTGTCTTTTTCTTTGTTACTTTCATTTTGGACAAGCAAAAGAAAGTAAAAATAACATATTATTTAATTTCAATTAATTACTCAGTTCAAGGCGGAACGCTTATTTAATGCCCTATTTTCTGACTTCTAAAATAGCTTTGTCAAGAGCGGACTGAAGCATGGATTCTTCCGGTGTTTTAATAAATCCCGTATCCATAAGTGATTTTGTCAGATTCCTTGAATATTCAATGTCAGTCTTAGCCTTATCGTAAGCTTGCTGCCATGACAAATTGACCCTCGCAACACCGTCCTTTACAGCCTGCATTGCAACATCCGCAGCTTCGATCGGAAAAACATCAGCCTCATCCATCGTCGGAACGATATTTTCTGGGCTGATCCCTCTTTTTTCGGCATAATCTGCAAGGGAATGCGCGGCCGCAATAGCCATATTATCCGTGATCTTTTTCGCTCTGACAAGAAGTGCGCCCTTTAAGATACCGGGAAATCCTATCGAATTATTCACCTGATTCGGGAAGTCTCCCCTTCCCGTAGCAACTATAAACGCACCGGCTTCCTTAGCCGCATAAGGATAGATCTCGGGTATTGGATTCGCGCATGTAAACACTATCGCTTTATCCGCCATTGAAGCGATCCATTCCTTCTTTACCGTATCAGGCCCGGGAGTTGAAAGCGCAATAAGCACATCAGCGCCTCCCATAGCTTCTTCTATAGTTAAGATCTGATCTTTATTCGTAGATTCGCACAATTCCCATTTGCGGTAAAACCGTGTATCAGCTTTAATATCGTCTCTCGATCTGTTCAGTGAACCCTGCGAATCGAACATAATGATCTTATCGGGATCGCCTCCGTCCGTAATTATCAGACGGGCGATCGTCGTGTTCGAGGCTCCGGCGCCTAAAAGAACGATCCTCGCGTCGCCTATTTTTTTACCGGCGAGCTTAAGCGCGTTTATCAGACCGGCCAGCGTTACGCTCGCCGTCCCCTGCGCGTCATCGTGCCAGACCGGTATATCGCATTCTTCACGGAGCACATCAAGAACCTTAAAACAGTTCGGCTGTGAAATATCCTCAAGGTTTACGGCTCCGAAAGAATGCTGTACCATTTTCACGAAGTCTATTATCTTGTCCGGATCGTTCTTTCCGCTCTTCCCTCTGCTGTCAATGCAGAGAGGAACAGCGTCCACACCGCCTAAGTATTTCATCAGGAATGCCTTGCCTTCCATTACCCCCAGTCCTCCGGGCGGTGTGCAGTCGCCGTCGCCGAGCACTCTGGTCGAGTCTGAAACTACAGCGACGAGGTTTCCGCGGTTGGACAAGTCAAAAGATGTGTCGTTGTTATCTCTGATATCGGTCGAGACTCTGGATACGCCGGGAGTGTAATAAACATTGAACCAGTTGAATCCGAACACTCCGGCTTTAGGAACCGTCTGTATCTTTCCCTGATAGAATCTGTGCGCGGAAACCGAAAGCTCTTTCAAGAACATTGTTTTAGCTTTAGCTATCTGCTCCTGCGTGAAATCATCGGGAAATGCCTTATCCAGATTCGACAGATCAAGTTTTAGCTTTTCCATTCATTCACTCCCTGTATAAAAATATCATTCCCGTAAATATCGTTCGCCACAATGCACGGAAAATTCTCCACCTCAAGCTCTCTAACGGCTTCGTGACCAAGCTCATTGAAGGCAATTACTTTTGAACTTTTGATGGTTTTTGAAATAAGAACCGCAGCTCCGCCAACAGCCACAAGATAAACGGCTTTATTTTTTACCATGGAATCCACGACCGTCCGGTCCCTCTGACCCTTTCCTATCGTTGCTTTCAGTCCTTTCTCAAGAAACTGAGGCGTATAAGGGTCCATTCTATAGCTGGATGTCGGGCCTGCCGAGCCTATTACTTTTCCATCCGGTGTCGGCGCCGGCCCTACATAATAGATCACCTGCCCTCTCAGATTGAATGGCAGCTTTTCCTTTTTAATTATCATATAGCTGAATCGTTTATGAGCCTCGTCACGCATGGCATAGATAATCCCGCTTATGAACACTCTGTCGCCCGTATTTAGCTCATTTACATCTTTTAATCTTAACGGTGTATTTAAATAATGCGTTTTAATAGTAATTCCTTCTATAATGTTACGGTTTTATGCCTGTTCGCATGACATTGTATGTTAATTGCAACCGGAAGGCAGGCGATATGGCAGGGCTCAACAAGAATATGCACTCCGAGAGCGGTTGTTGTTCCGCCCAGACCCTGCGGTCCGATCCCGAGTCTGTTTATCTCTTCAAGAAGGTCTTTTTCCACCATTGCCCAATTGGGGTCTCCGTTCGGCTTGCCTGTCTCTCTCAGCAGAGCGATCTTTGAGAGTATAGCGCATCTTTCAAAATTCCCGCCGACACCGATGCCTATGATTATTGGCGGACAGGGTTTCCCGCCTGCATCCTTTACTTTTTCGATGACGAAGTTTTTGATCTCTTTAAGGCCGTCGGCAGCTCTCAGCATCCTGACTTCGCTCATGTTCTCGGCACCGCTGCCTTTGGGCATCATTGTTATTTCGAGATCTTTACCTGATACTATTCTGGTATGGATGACCGCCGGTGTATTGTCCTTTGTGTTCAGCCTTTTAAATACAGGGTCTTTGATAATGGATTTTCTCAGGCATCCTTCTTCATATCCAAACCTGACCCCTTCGTTTATCGCGTTATAAAAATTCCCGCCGGTAATGTGAACATCCTGCCCGATCCTGACGAAAAACACCGCAACACCTGTGTCCTGACATACAGCCATTCTCTCCTTTTCTGCCAGATCGTAATTTTCCAGGATCACAGACAGTATCTCTTTCCCCGTTTCAGATCTCTCGGTCTCAGAAAATTGTCTGATCTTCTTTTTCAGATCCTCACCCATACAGTAATTTGCTTCAAGACATAAATTCTTTACAGCCTGTGTTATATCTGTTGTTTTTATTTCGCGCATACCGTCTCCGGTATTTTATCTTTCTTTAATATCAGATAACTTCCGATGGCTGAAAGAAGAAGCCCTATGAAGAAATTCAGTCTAATCTCTCCTGAAAGAAATATTACTGCGAAAATGGTAGCTAATGCAGGTTTGAACAGGAACACAAGTGATGATGCCACAGGCCCGATCCTCTTTATAGCTGTCAGAAAAGTTATGTAGCTGATGGCTGTAACGAAAATGCCCAGATAGAATAGTTTTGTTATCCTGATAGGCGAATCGAAGAGCTCCGCAGTTATGTCCACTGAACCTCTGAACGCAAAAAATATACCGATACATATCAATCCGAAAGCGAACGATACTATATTTACCACAAGAGGGCTGTGTTTAGATACTGCTTTTTTGTTTAGAATAGTGAATCCTGCGAAAGAAACCGCTCCGATAAGCGCATATAACGCTCCCGCTTCAAGTGCGAGGTCATCGAAATTTTTTATAAGAACTATAGATATTCCGGTAAGCCCCAATATGAAACCTGAAATTTTCTTTATTGATACGACTTCATGTTTTAGTATCAGAGATATTATATAGACGAAGATCGGATTTGAAGAAATTATCAGGGCTACTATGGCCGGTTCACCGTATTTTATCGCATACTGCAGCATTGTCATCGAGAAAAATATATTTATAAATCCAAGTAAAGCCATCAGTGAATAGTCGCTGCGGCCGAGATCTCTGAGCTGTTTATGAGCGCCGTTCAGAAAAGAAAACAATAAAAGCACTAACCCGCCGATAAAAAAACGGATAAATGTCATTTCGAAAGGGCCGAGATAGTTCATCAGATCTTTTGAAACCACTTCTATAGAACTGAAAAATGTTAAAGTAATTAGAAAATACAGCAAATTAACCTCTGATTAATTCAGCCCTAAAAGTAATACTAAAAAAAGATTAATACAATTTTTTTATGACAAAAAAAAAGATTCTATTGCTTAGTATGACAACTTTTTTTAATGCTGATTGTCTAATGTTCAAAAAGGAGATTAAAATGAGACTTACAAAATCCAAAAAGAATTCAATGATGTTCGGAATCTGCGGCGGTATAGCGGAATGGATCGGATGGGATCCTACGGTCGTCAGAATCGCTTATGTTTGTGCTACCATTTTCTCAGCTGCTTTCCCGGGGATACTGATGTATATTCTTTTGATATTCATTATGCCTGACGCAGAAGAATAAAGCCCATAATCCCTTCGCCTTTCAATATACTGGAACAGTTTTTTTATCATTAGTTTAAATAAATTAATATCTTGACTAAAAACTACAAAAAAATTACTTTTGATAACTTTTCTATCGTTGAAATAAACTAATTAATAAGGGGAAAATCATGCCTATTACAAAACTTGACCAGATGCTTGAAGCATTAAAATCCAAACCTAAAAAAAGAATGGTCGCGGCTTATGCGAACGACGCGCACACTATCGAAGCTGTCAGCAACGCCATCGACAGAGGGATCATTGAAGGTATTTTAGTCGGATCAAAAGCGGAGATCGAAAAAGTCTGTAATGAAGAAAAAATCGATATCAGTAAATTTCAGATAGTGGAAGAAGCCGACGAGATGAAAGCCACATATAAAGCCGTAGAACTCATAAATGAAGGTAAAGCGGATTTTATAATGAAGGGTCTTGTAACTACCGATAAATATATGAAAGCAATACTTGACAAGGAAAAAGGACTGATGCCTCCGAAAGCTATTCTGACTCATGTAACAGTGATCGAGAACACCGCTTATCATAAGCTTCTGGTAATATCCGACGTAGCCATTATAGTTCTTCCCGATCTCGAACAGAAGATCGCTATTACGAACTATGTTATAAAAGTTGCTAAATCTCTCGGTATAGAAACACCTAAAGTAGCTATCCATTCGTTCACGGAACAAGTTTCATACAAATATCCATCATGCTCTGATGCCGCGATAATTACACAGATGGCCGAAAGAGGACAGATAAAAGGCGCTATAGTTGACGGTCCCCTTGCGCTCGATGTCGCTCTCGATAAAGAGAGCGCCGAGATCAAGAAACTAAAAAGCCCTGTTGCAGGTGATGCTGACTGTATAGTTTTCCCGAATATCGAAGCCGGAAACACTTTCTATAAATTCCATACAAAACTCTGCGGCGGAGAGCTTGGCGCGATCGTAGTCGGAGCCAAAGTTCCTGCTGTGCTTTCATCAAGAGGCGACAGCGTAAAAACAAAACTATATTCTATAGCTCTCGGAGCTATGAATGCCTAAAGCGGGATGCGGGATGCAGCCGATAACCAGCCTTGACCAGATGGTGGATCATGTCATCAGATCTGGAATAAAGAAAAAGGTTGCGGTTGCCTGCGGAGAGGATCAGAATACGATAAGTGCTATTTTCAGAGCCGTAAAATCCGGTTTCGCTGAAGCTATAATGGTAGGCTGTAAAAACAAGATAGAGCAGAGAGCGAAAGAGGAACACATAGATCCTTCGATCTTCAACATTATCCATGTCGATCACCCTTCCGATGCTATTGACAAAGCTTTAGAACTGGTAAAGACCGGTGAAGCGAATGTACTTATGAAGGGGCTTGTGGGAACAGATGAATTTTTAAAAGCCGTTCTTGATAAAAACAAAGGATTGCTTCCACCTAACGCGATAATGAGCTATGTGGCCGTAATGCAGATCCCTGCCTATCATAAACTGCTTTTCGTTTCAGATACCGCAGTACTTCCTTTTCCTGACCTTAAGCAGAAGCTGGCAGAAATAAAATACTGTATAAAAATGGCGAATGCTTTCGGGATAGAAAAACCGAAAGTGGCTCTGATCGGAGCAAGCGAAAAGGTCAGTCCGAACTTCCCGAATACGATAGATTACTCTGCGATATGCAAAATGGCTGAAAGAAAACAGCTCCCCAACTGTATAGTTGACGGGCCGCTTGATATATTTCTCGCCTGCGATAAAAAAAGTATTGCGATAAAAGGTGTCATTACTCCGGTTGACGGAGATGCTGATATACTTATTTTCCCGTCGCTGGACTCATGCAATTCTTTTTACAAGGGGCTCATGCTCTTTGCAGGTGCCGAGCTCGGCGGGCTTATTCAGGGAACTGAAAAACCGGTCGTCGTTATGAGCAGAAGCGAAAGCGAGAACTCAAAATACTACTGTATAGCAATGTCATGCCTTATGGCTTAGAATTTAATTATAAAAAATGGAGAGTGAGATGGAAACAAGAATGATCCTGGCAATAAATCCCGGGTCCACATCAACAAAGATCGCCGTATTCGACGGTGAAAAACAGGTCTTTCTGAAAAATATCAAGCATTCTGTTGAGGAGATCGCGCCGTTCAAAAAGATCACCGATCAGTTCGATTTCAGAAAAGATGTTATTCTGAAAGAGCTGAAAGACGCGGGTATTCAGCTTGAAACATTAAAGATCATCGTAGGAAGAGGCGGGCTTGTGAAACCGGTACCTTCAGGCGTTTTTCTTGTTAACGACAAAATGAAACACGATCTGAGAAACAGCAATAAAGATCACGCCAGCAACCTCGGCGGACTTATCGCAGACGACATCGCAAAATCTTTAAAAAACGGCGCAGTGGCAGTTATAGCTGATCCTGTCGTAGTTGACGAGATGGAGGATGTTGCGAGAATAGCGGGACACCCGTTATTTCAGAGAGTATCGATCTTCCATGCTCTTAATCAGAAAGCGGTAGCAAGAAAATACGCAAAAAGCGTTTCAAAAAAATATGAAGAGGTTAATGTCATCGTTGCACATCTCGGCGGCGGGATCTCTGTCGGCGCTCATAGAAAAGGTAAAGTAATAGATGTTAATCAGGCGCTTGACGGCGAAGGTCCTTTCAGCCCTGAAAGAAGCGGAACATTGCCTGCGGGAGATGTATGCGCAATGGCCTTCAGCGGAAAATATACGCACGACGAAATGAAGCTGATGTTCAAAGGCAAGGGCGGTTTTGCTGCTTACCTAGGAACGAACGATGCTTATGAAGTTGAAAAAAGATGCCTTGCAGGCGATAAAGAAGCGATCAAGATCCATGACGCAATGATCTATCAGGTCGCTAAAGACATCGGCGCATACGCGACAGTTCTTAAAGGACAGGTTGACGCGATCATTCTTACGGGCGGAATAGCTTACAATCCCGATTTTAACAGGCAGATCGAAGAAAGAACTTCATGGATAGCGCCTGTTGTAGTTTATCCGGGTGAAGACGAAATGGCTGCTCTCGCTATGAACGGACTAATGGTCATCGAAAAAGAGATCGAACCGGTAATTTACACATAAATATTTTAACGCAAAAAAAAAGCCCCGGACTCGGGGCTTTTTTTATTTACCAAGTAAAAAATCCGGAATATAGATTCTTTCTATACCGTTTCTGTCTGAAGGATAAAATTTATCCATTGTCAGCACTATCTTTCTGTAATTATCACCGATCATTTCCAGGCTCCGGAATTCTCTGTCCGCGACTTTTTCTGAATTCAGCTGATAACAGACCTGAACATATAATCTCTCATTATTCTTTTCGGCTATAAAATCAATTTCTTTCCCGTTTATAACTCCTACTCCTGTTTTAAAACCTCTTACAAGAAGTTCATTTAATACGACATTCTCAAGAACTCCTGAAATATCTTTATCTCTGAATCCTATCAGTCCGTTTCGCAAACCGATGTCTCCAAGAAAGAATTTATTATTCACTTCAAGCCATTTCTTTCCTTTGAGATCATATCGGTTAAGCTTAGTGAATAGAAAAGCCTTTTCGAGATATCCTAAGTAATTTATTACAGTATCGGTAGAAACTTTAATTTTCATAGATTTCAGATAATCTGATATACCTTTGCCGGAACTTATATTTCCGCAGTTATCAGTAAGATACCTTGCCGTATTTTCAAGCAGAGCCGAGTCCCTTATATCATTCCTCGCTATAACATCTTTTAATAAAAGAGTATTTAGAATTGAGTTAAGATAATTTACTATAATTTCATCTTCAAAAACTAAAAAATGAAGCCCAGGAAATCCGCCGTATCTTAAGAACAGCTTGAATTCATCGTCAATTTCTTTAGGATCATTTTTTTTCCTGAACATCAGAAATTCCGCAAAACTTAAAGTATGTACAGGGATCTCAACATATCTGCCGCTTATCAGAGTTGCAAGTTCCGAAGAGAGCAGGTGTGCATTTGAACCTGTTATTACGATATCCCCATTGCCGTCAGCCAAAAATGAAGCTGCTGCTTTTTCCCATTGATCAACTTCCTGAATTTCATCCAGTAGAATATATTTATTCCCTTTGATACCCTTGAAAGACTTTTTGACAAAGTTATATAAGTCTGAATAGTTTTTTATATGGTCAAATTCCAGCGACTCAAAATTAATAAAAACGATGTTTTCCTTTTTTATTCCTCTCTTTGTAAGTTCTTCATAAAGCATTTTCAATATGGTACTCTTACCGCTTCTGCGAATTCCGGTAAGCACCTTGATAATAGGCTTGTCAACATACTTAAGAAGTTTCGTCAGGTATATATCTCTTTTTATCATTATCACTCCCTTCGACTATAATAGAACTATCTGCAATTTAAACCATTTATTTCGACTATACAAGAACTATTTACATTATTTTGAATATTTATCGAGTATAGTCGAATTTAACCAAAATTAAAGTCCCGATGTCCGTTTATTTTACCTGACTTTCCCTATATTTACACTTAGCCCTGCTCCGTAAAAACTTTTCTCGGTGTTAAGATCACCGAATATACTTAATCCTAATCCGAATTTTCTGAATGGAAGCCAATCGAGTTGTGCTTCAAATGGAAACCCTAAAGTGGAAAAACCTATCCTTTCATAAGTTTCTCCTGAATAAGAACCCAGCCCTTCTCATCAACATAACGGTTCAGATTTGCCGGCCGGTAAATCAAATGAATTATTTAAAAATGCTGTAGTTAATTAATCTTTTTACTTATTTATCTTGAAATTCGCCCAGTAGTACGGGTGCGGATTGAAATAGGTTCTGACATCTCGTTTGGCTTTGGACAGCGCGCTTATCCTGTCAACTCCGGCTGCTGAATATCTGAAATATCTTTTCATGAGGACTGAAGCTGCGAGGTCGTCCGTTCTCCATTTGCTTGATATGACGGTTCCTGCACCTGAAAGTCCGAATGCGTAGGAAAGATCAAAATTCGAGAAATAGTCTTCACCGGTCTTTCCGCCTGTGTCGCAGCCTGAAAGAATTATTTCCTTGTTTTCGGTGTCAAGCCCGATTATTTCGCTCCATTCGAGCCTGCCGTCATTTGATTCGTCTGCCGACAGCTGGATGTAGCTTGATCTGCCTGATGTTCTGACTGAATCTTTGTTCAGAATAAAGCTGTGTACCGGAAGATGAAGCATGTTGTACTGCTTCAGCCCTTCATTCCTGAAAAGCGATTCGGTAGCTTTTTTATCGTCGGTGAAGGCTGAATTTTTATTCAGCCTAGACAGCGCTGAATATTCCCTGTCCGCATAAACCAGTTCGCTTTCCGCCGTAAAAGGATTTACGAATGAAAGGCTCTTTGGAATCTGGGTTGCACCTGAGCTGAGATCTGCTTTTGCAAGATCGTTTACTTCGGCTATATTGAATTTCTCTATCAGATGATTTTGACCGTCGTAGAGCACTTCGAACGGATAGTTCTTCAATGAGCCGTCTGAATAGATGAATAACTCTTTTATGCCTGATAATTCATCAGTCAGTTCTTTTGAAAATACAGCCTGATAAGCTTTATTCGCGAAAGAAATATAATCGCTCTTTGTTTCTATTCTGGAAGGAAGTTCAGCCAGTTCTTTGACGATACTGAACATAAATGTTTTCAGGCTGTTTTTCTTCACTGCGAGAATGTAAGAAGTACCTCCGTAAGGCAGGAACAGCAGCAGAGCCGATTCATTTTCCAGTCCGGTCTGAATGACTTTAAGCATGTCTCTGCCTGAATCAGCTTTGGATTTCGCATTGTCTCTTATACCGAAATATTTAAGATCGTTCGATCTGAAAAGATCATCTCTCTCTCTTATGACCGCTAAAGCTTCCTCTGCCTGAGAATTCCTGATCATCAGATATATCCGTTTTGAATAACCGGATCTTATTATCCATTCCTGATCTTCCGAGAACTGATTCTCGTTATCGGCTGTTATTTTTAAAGCTTTATCTGAAAGTTTAACAAGCATTTCCAGCGCACCGGCAGGTTGTACTTTTTCATAAACTTCGGAAAGTTTATAAGAGGACTCCAGATAAATGTCTGCAAATCCGAATTTATCGGCCGCTTCGAGGCTTTTTTTCGCATAAACTTCGCAGCTGTCGTATCTCTGTTTGTAATAAAATGATTCGCCTATCCTGTATAAAGCTCTCGATCTGAAATATTCGTCGCTGCCCGAAACGGCTAAGTCAAGGCTTCTTTTATAGCAGGCTAGCGCACTGTCCGGATTATTTGAATTTTTAAGATAAATTTCACCTTTATAGAACTGAGCTGATATCTTAGCTTTAATGTTCGCTGTTTCACCTGCGATCTTCATGCTGATGTCGAGATTCTTCTGAGCTCCCGGAATGTCGCCTGAAAGAATTAGTATCTTCGCAAGATTCACCCTTGCAGTGCTTTCCTCCGACCTGTCATTGATCTCGATAGTCTTTTCCAGCGCTTTGTATGAATAAGTCGCGGCTGCCGGAAGATCGTCAAGTTTGACTTCTATCAGGCTCCGTGTATTATATACTCTCATCTTGTCCGCGTCGGAAATGTTCATTTTTTCCGCATCCGCAAGATACTTGAGCGCGGTTGAAAGCTTATCCGTAAAATAATACAGATCGCTCAGATTGAGATATACAGAGCTTTTTTTCTCGTCCGCCGTGTAATAATCCAGAGCCTCGAAGTATAACTCAGCGGCTTTCTTATAGTCCGATTTTCTGAAATAACATAATCCGGCTGATTCGAGAAGCTCGCCGAATGAATCGAAGTTCACATCCTCGAATTCAGTTTTATTGTCAATTATCGTCTGATATACAAAGAGCGCGGAATCTATGTCACCGCTTTTATAATAGCTGACCATGATATTCCTTAAGGAATTGAACAGCACTTCCGCGGTCTTGCCGTCAAGCTCCTCTCTGAATGATCCTATTTCGTCTGAAGTTATCAGACCCGAATTCTGCATGTATTCTTTTTTATACTGAATGCTTCTTTTCAGGTCGCCCTTGTATGAATATATTATTGAGAGCATATCATAAGCGGCAAGTTTTTCTTTCAGCTCAACGGTACCGTCATTGAGTATCTTTTCCTGATATCCGATACTCTCGTCATACTGTTTGTTCCTGAAATAATTTTTTGATAATTCATCGTAAGCCGCAAGCCTTTCTTTATCGAGCTTATTCTTTTCCGTATAGCTGACGAGCTGTTCGCCGTAGATCACGGCTCTTTTATAATCCTTGATGCTCCTTAGTGAAGTTATGAGAGTCTTCAGAATATTAAGTTCCTGTTTGTCGCCCGTATTCCTTGCCATCGCCAGCGCCTGTATGAAGTAAACCGCCGCTTTTTCATAGATCTTGCTGTTGAAATACCTGACGCCGTTAGTGAGCGAATTTTTCAGGTTTGACAGCGCGAACTCTCTCTGAGCTTCCTTATCCATTCCGGTAAGTCCGAATAATGAATATTCCTTCCCCGATCCTTTCAGAATAGTCGAAATATCCTTTTCCGATGACTTTTCGAACAGGTCTCTGCCGAGCTCTTTGAATCCTGCAGTGTCTTTATCGCCTGTCTGAGGCAGAATTACGGACTGAACGCCTGAGAATATCAGGCTGTTCGCAAGGATTATCTTATCTATAGGCTGTGGTTCTTCTTTAAACCCTTCCGCAACTACCGCGTAGGCAGGAATTTTCAGTTTTAACAGATCGCCTGTCTTAACTTCGATATGACCGAACATGAAGCTGTTCTCAAGAGCATTTGAACCGTTTTGCTCAAAAGGTTTGTCTATATATATTATTCCGCCGTTCTCAAGTGAAGCTGCAAAGTCGCTTTCCTTTACATCAGTCTCTGAAGCTGTTTTAAGCTCAGTGTAGTTGATGTTCGCGTTCTCATTTACCATTTTGAGCGATGATAAGGTCGGCAGAAGAGTGAAATTTACATCCTGTAAGCCTTTCGCTTTTGATATTGCATTATAATCGGCATTCACGCTCTGATCATAGTCGGGAATTATATAAATATGTTCCTTCTCTTTAATCTCTTCCGTGAAATTATCAAATATTTTCGAGAAGTCAGATCCTGAGCTTTTAAAATATTTCGCTTCGATCCCGTCATAGTAGAAGAACAGCTCTGAATCAGGCAGCGAATAAATGCTTACCGCGGCGGTGTATTCGCCCATGATCTCAGATATCTGTTCAGGGACGACATCTTCGATACTGACGAATTGTAAAAGCCTCTCGTCGTTCGATTTTTTTATCTGTTCATATATATCGTTAAGCTCGTTTTCATAATAATCGGCCTGTTTTTCGTATTCTTCTATCAGTTTCGCGTATTTTTCGGGATTTTTATTCTTTAAAAGATCGGCTTTCTGCCTGTATCTGACGATCTCCTCGTTGTTGTACCTTATTTTCTTAATATGAATTTTGTGAAGCTGTTCCTTATAATCGAGGTATCTGCTCGAATAGTAATTCAGAAGCGTCCTGTTCCTGAATCTTTCCGCATAATTCATAGCGGCAAAAATATCGTTATTTTTAAGGCATCCTTCGATCAGCCTGTCATAAAGAGGCCTGATGTCTTCGCGCCAACCTGTTATAAGCTCATAATCCGCTGTTGAAGGCAGATATTCCGACAGTATCCTTTCAGCTTCCTTGTAAGCTCTCAGCTTTTCAGCGGGATCCGTTTCAAGATCGCCGGATTTCATCATGAAACGCCAGTGAAGGAGCTTGTCATAAGTGCCGTTCGCCGTTTCATTCCCGGCAGTAAGAATTTCTTTTGCCTTATCCGTGTTTCCGGATTCAATTGAAACAAGCGCCATATTGTATTGAACGGAAGCTGACAGTCTGTTCTTCTCCTCGTTCGTTCTTTCCTGCGATCTTAGGATCGAATCGGCTTCGTTAAAGAGATCTTCCGAACGAACAAGGTCTCTTACAGCTTTAAATCTTTCTGCGGGGCTTGAAACTATCTTGTTTTTATAGTTTTTAAAGCAGAGGATACCTCTCAGGTTCCTGTTGACGGCCCTGTCAGTCAGATCGCCCGTTGCCAGCGACAAGTTATAGACAACTGTGTCGTTCACAGCTTTGTAAATTTCTGCCGGATCTGAATTTTCCGCGTTCATTATTCTCGCTTTAAGAATGTTGTTCTCATTTATAAGTGCCACGTTATAAAGCTCAAGCTTCAGGCACAGTTCGTTCGATCTTTCGAACCTGCGGATGCTTTCTTTCCAGTTCGAACACAGATATTCGATTATCCCGAGCCTGTTCTCGATCAGGCTGAGTGCCAGATCATTATCCTTGCGCCTGAATATTTCGGCTTTGCTTTCAAGGATCTGTTTTACCGCATCAAAATCTTTCAGATTACCATAACTGGAAGCTTCGATCGAATATATCAGAGCGAGTTCATCCTTTCCCTCAAATCCTTCGGAATACTGCGATCCCAGAATGATATTTAATTTCCAGATCGGAATTTCAAGCCCGAGTATTGACAGGATTATCAGATTGTCCTTAGAAGATGTTTCCTTATATTCCAGCCCCTCATCAATAATGTTCCCTGTTAGGCTTGAAGAGGAAGCATACTCCTCGTCAACGAATCTTGCGAATGCGCTGTTCCTCTTAATAAGATTGATCGCTTCTTTGTTGTCCTCGCTCTTGAGCTTTATAATGATCTCGGAGTATTTCTGGTATGCGTCATCCCCGCCGATCATATCGCCCTCTTTGTCCTCCCGTGTCAGATACAGAAGCGCAGTTCTCATCGAAATCCGCAGCTCACTTTCCCTGTCGTTAATCTCTTTATAAATTTCAAGTGCTTTGGAATAATATTCTTCCGCAGATTCATCATCCAGCGTGAAAAGACAATGACCTGTCCTTTCAAATATTATCGCTTCCTGCTTTCTCGAACTGAAAGCATATCCTTCATTTATAACCTGAAGATAGTATTCCAGCGCCTGTTTTCTTGCATATTCGCCCATATTATAATAATTATTCGCAAGATTTAATTTCATTTTAAGATAAAGCTCCTTATCGGCAGTCTTATCGCACAGGCCTATCCCTTTTCCGAGAAGCGATATTGAAAGATCAGTATAATCCTTAGCCGATTCCTCAATTATATTCACGCTTTCGAGAAGAAACTTTAGAGGGCCGATTATGAAGTCAACAGCTTTGAGGAACACATTCCTTTTTTTCTGCACTTCGCTTTCTTTAAGCCCGATATGATAAAGCGCTTCGTAGCAGTATGATAGAGTCAGATAGGCATATTTTATATTACTGTCTATTTCGGCCGATCTGCCTACAAGCCTTGCCGCAGCAGTTATATCGGCTTTATCAGGATCTTTACCTCCGGTCCCCCTTACAGAATATGCGTAACCGAGAGCGTAATTGAAATACGCGTTATTTTCGTCGGTCCGGTATTCCGCATTAAAGAAATTTATAGCTTCGCTGATCTTTTTAAGACTGTTGTACGATTCGACTATCCCTCTTATCACCTCTACATTGCTTTTATCGAGCTCGTAGGCTTTTCTGTATGTCAGAAGCGCATTGTCGTTCATTTTTTTTGACAGATATTCTTTAGCTTTCTTCAGGTATATCCCCGAAAGTCTTTTCTGCGCAAGAACTGAATACAGATCATAATTGATGCCTTTATAATTGGCTATCATATATTTCAATATACTCTCTACAGCTTCATCGGGGCCTGTCACGGCATATATGTCCGCCAGCTTTATATCAGCCTGAGCGGAGAATTTTTTAAGAATAATATTGTCAGGACTGGCTACGAAATACTTCTTGACCCCGTTGTAGTTCTCGATCTTTCTGTCAGGATCATCAAGTATCCCGCCCATGATGAAATTTGCATAAGATCTGAGCTCAACAGGCCTCTTTTCATTGAGTATCGTGCCTGTGACCCTTTCGGTATCCCCTGCGCCGCTGTCCTTTGAAAATGCGAAATATTCCCTGATGTATTTTTCTTTCTGATCGTCAGAGACTGCCGAACTTATCGCTTTTTCAAGGAGCGATCCTGCAGACTGTATATTGTCAGACATGAAGGCGGATCTCGCCATCCAGAAATAGCTTTCAGGGTTATCTTTCCCGTCTTTTTTAAGCTTCGCCTTTACGAAATAACTGTTCGCTTCGGGGTACCTTCCGAGATCATAGTATATCTCTCCGATCCTGATATAAACGAGATTCCTGATATCCTCATCTTTATATTTCTCGGTCAGCGAATTTAAATATCTTAAATGTTCGTCAAGCTCGTAGCCGAATTCATTTGTGGAAATTCCTCTTCTTTTAAGCTCGGCGATCACCCTTCTGATCTCGGCTGTTCCGGATATTTCCTCGCTGTTCTGGAACCTGTTCTGAAGGATCCTGTATATGGATTCGGCCATTCTGAATTTCTGCTGGATCTCATAGATCTCGGCTATCCTGAAATAGGCTTCGGCTTTTTCAGCGTCGGTCTGCCCGCTGAAAGTGATCGTCCTGTAATAAGACAAAAGCGCGTTAGACAGCAGCTCTTCCGTCTCTTCTGATATTTCTTCATTCAGAGCCTCGGATAAAAGCACCTGGGCCTTATAATTTTCAAGCAGATAGTCCGAGAGCTCTTTCTGTTCGGCCGGATTATTTTTATAAGGCGCTACGCCGTCGGTACCGCACACCCAGACATCATCGTTCCCTTTTCGGCCGGATATGAAGAATATCCTGCCGTCAGGCGCGATCTTGGGCGAAACCGACGAATATGATTCTGAAGTCAGCTGGAACGGATCTGAAAATCCTTCCTCGCCGTTTATGATCCTGTACAGGATCGAATTATCATTCAGATCAAGTTTGCCGTCTCCGTTAGTATCGGTCGTGATCGCTGAATAAACGATAGTTTTTTCATCTTTAGAAATGCTGAACCCGGTTATTATCTTCTGTCCGAAAGTCACCTGCACCGGTTCAGAAACACCGCTGCTGTCTTCGGCAGTAATATATGAATTGAACAGATTGCTGTAGCCTGAAGCATCAGCATCCGACTGATAAATAAGATCATTCTCGCCTATGATGAAAGCTCTTTCGCCGATCCCGTCCCTGACCTGTTTCGGTTTCTTTCTTTTGCCGGGATCGAAAACTCTCAGCATATATTTTTCTTTTCTCTTCTCGGAATAATACAGTTTTCCGTTCCTGAAACTGGGATTGTATTCCCTGCCTATCGCGGCATAAAGTAATTCCTGAGCGCCGTCGTCTGAAAGATAATACAGGTTGCCGTAAACATCCGTTTCATCAGATTCCATTATGATCCTGCCGTCATAAAGCAGAGGATATTCGTTGCTCGGCTGGGTCGTGATCTGAACTTCCGATTCTTTGATCAGATCTTTTTTGTAAACATTGAAATTTCCTGACCTGTCCGATGCGAAATATATCGTATTGTCATCTTTGACGACTATGTTCGACTCTCTCGATGAAGATGTCGTTATCTGCTTCGGCTCATAGCTCTTGATCTCAATGCAGTGAACGATCGATATCAGCGTAAAAATAAATATTATTATCTTTTTTATCATTGAACAACTTTTACATAAAGTTATCAAGATTCGTCTTTAATTTTGCTATTGATTCATTATTGTTCGCAAGTTTTTCCCGTTCCTTTGAAAGTACGGCTTCGGGCGCTCTCGAAACGAACTGTTCGTTTGAAAGTTTATTGTTTATTCCCGCATTTATCCCTTCCAGCCTTGCGATCTCTTTCTCTATCTTTTCTTTCTCCACACCAAGATCAATTATCCCTTCAAGCGGTATGAATATTTCGGAGCCTGAAGCGATCGCTGTAGCAGCCAGTTTCGGCTTTTCAGCATTCATATCAAAAGTGATATTCTCAACTTTAGCCAGAAATTTTATAATTGATTCAAATCTTCGAATTTTGAGATTGTCGCTTTTTATTATCATATCAACCGTCTTTGACGGAATAATGTTATTTTCAGCCCTGATATTTCTTACCTTGCCTATTATCTCCTTAACGGTTTCCATGATCTCTTCCGATTCAACATCTATCAGGCTTCTGTCAGGCTCAGGTATCGATGAAAGCATTATCGAATCGCCTTCTTTTCTTTCATCAAGGTTCAGCCACAATTCTTCTGTGATGAACGGCATGAACGGATGAAGTACCCTTAGCGCTATATCGAAATTATATAATGCGTTCTCGAGCACTGATCGGCTTTCGGCTTCATTTTCTGACTGAAATCTTGACTTCGCCATTTCGATATACCAGTCGCAGAGGTCGTTCCATAAGAATTCATATACAGCTTTTAGCGCATCGTTAAGCTGGAAGGTCTTGAATTTTTCTTCAACGGTCTCTATCGTATGATTCAGCCTTGAATTTATCCATTTGTCCTCGATAAATTCCGTATGACATACCTGTTTTATGCCCGGATTTTTTTCCTTGTTCATCATCAGGAATCTTGCTGCATTCCACAGCTTGTTGGCGAAATTTTTCCCAAGCTCGCATTTCTCGTCAGCAAACAATACATCATTCCCGATTGGCGTCAACCGCACAATGGTGAATCTCACCGCATCAGCTCCATAAATATTAAAAAGTTCAAGCGGATCAGTAAAATTCCCGAGTGATTTACTCATTTTACGGCCTTTTTCATCTCGGACTATACCGTTAAAATAAACATCTGTGAAAGGGATCTCTTTTTTGTATTCCATACCTGCAATTATCATCCTGGCTACCCACAAATAGATAATATCCGGTCCTGTTACGAGAATGTTTGTTGGATAGAAATAATCCTGTTCTTCCTTTGTTCTGAAAACTTCGTAAGGCCATATCCAGCTTGATGCCCAGGTATCGAGCACATCATTGTCCTGATGAATATGTTCTGATGAACCGCAACGAACACATTTCTCAGGCTTGGATGTCTCAACCATTATAACATCTTTGCAACCTTCGTTCGAGCAGTAATATATCGGGATCCTGTGACCCCACCATAATTGGCGGGATACACACCAGTCCTGAACATTCTCAAGCCAGTGATAATATGTTTTAACCCATTTTTCGGGGTGAAATTTTATTTTCTCATTTCTTACAACTTCAATTGCAGGCTTTACAAGTTCGGACATTTTAATATACCACTGTTCCGACATGAGATATTCGATCGGTTCTTTTCCTCTTTCGCTGATACTAAGCTGATGTACATGGTCTTCGATCTTATCTATAAGTCCGAGTTCCTGAAGTTCCGCTACGACTTTCTTACGCGCAACGAATCTGTCCAGTCCCCTGAACCTTTCGGGTACATTGTCATTTAAAGTCGCGTTCGGGTTCATGACATTGATGACCTGAAGCCCGTGCCTCTTCCCTACGAGATTATCATTAGGATCATGCCCCGGTGTGATCTTTACCGCACCGGTACCTTTTTCCGGATCGGCGTGAGTATCAGCTATTATCGGGATCTCCCTTCCTACAAGAGGAAGAACAGCAGTACGGCCGATCAGATGCTTCAGTTTTTCATTTTCGGGATGTATAGCTACCGCCGTATCGCCGAACATCGTTTCCGGTCTGGTCGTGGCTACGGTTACGAATTCATTTGAATCTTTTATCGGATATTTGAAATACCATAAATGACCTTTTTTTTCTACGAATTCAACTTCCTCGTCAGATATTACCGACATTGAAGCCGGACACCAGTTCACAAGCCTGTATCCCTTATAAATAAGCCCTTTTTTATATAGATCGACAAAAGTGTCTATAACGGCTTTATAATAGTCGTCGTCCATCGTGAATCTTTCCCTGTCCCAGTCGCAGGCGCATCCGAGTTTTTTAAGCTGCTGAATTATGATCCCGCCGTATTTTGCCTTCCACTCTCTCGCCTTCTCAAGAAAAGCATCCCTGCCAATGTCTTTTTTATTAATTCCCTGATCCTTGAGCATGGCAGCGACTTTCGCTTCGGTAGCGATTGAAGCGTGATCCGTTCCCGGAACCCAGCAGGTTTCAAATCCTTTCAGCTTGTAGTATCTGATGAACACATCCTGAAGGGTATTATTTAAAACATGCCCCATGTGCAGCATATTAGTGATATTCGGCGGAGGTATAACTATCGTATAAGGTTTTTTGTTCTTGTTTACTTTGGCTTTGAAATAGCCTTTTTTCAGCCAATCCGAGTATATACGCTCTTCTATCAGCGTCGGATCGTAGGTTTTCGAGATTTCGTTCATTTTACCGCTTCCGTTTTATTTACTTTTACTTCTTATTTATTATAAGAGTATTGAATATAATCAAAAATACCTGTTTTAGTCAAGAATTTATAATTTGAAATTCGGCGTTCATTATGTTAAATTTATAGAAATCAACTGGAGCTTGTATGAAATCATTCAGGAAAGAATTGTTCTTTAACACGACGCAGAGAAGGCAGTTTATAAATATTACCCGCGATGTTCAGAAATCTATTGATGAAAGCGGAATTAAGGAAGGTCTCGTTCTTGTTAATGCGATGCATATTACCGCGTCGGTATTCATCAATGACGATGAATCGGGGCTGCATCAGGATTATGAAGTGTGGCTTGAAAAGCTCGCGCCTGAAAAACCCCATTCACAGTATAAGCACAATGGTTTTGAAGATAATGCAGATGCGCACATGAAAAGGCAGATCATGGGTCGTGAGGTCGTTTGCGCAGTAACGAACGGTCAATTGGATTTCGGACCGTGGGAGCAGATCTTCTACGGTGAATTTGACGGTAAAAGGAAAAAGCGGGTATTAGTTAAGGTGATTGGTGAATGAGCAATAAATTTTTAAGCTTTAGGTTTAATCTCTGCTCCGTAAGATGCTTTATCTTCAGCTACTTTTGAATTCACAGTTTTGCCGTTAATCCATAGTTCCGATTCCGAAAGATCAACATCGTCACTCCAGACAATTCCATAACCACCGGTAGCTACCACTACTTTGCTGAAAAATTTTTCATTTTGTAAATCTTTGAAAGCTTCTTTTTCAAACAACGGTATGCAATCATATATTTTTATCTCGCCTGAAACAAATTCAGCCTTAAGCTGATAATTTTCTAATACTTCAATATTTTTTATTTTGTGAAAATACATTATTCCAACCCAGGAAGGTTAATAATATCTTTTGTTTCCCACATCTTTTCAAGTTCATTTTTATATTTATGTGCCCATTCTTTTACAAGAGACTGAGCTTTTGATGGCAAATCACCCTCTATCATTACCAAATCCGAAATTGTAAAGACTCCGTTATACTCGTTATAAATAGCATGAAAATGCGGAATTCCATGCTCATTAAAATACATCTTTATTATTATTCCGTAAAACCTTGATATAACAGGCATCGTTAATCCCTCTTTCTTTACCCGTAATATACTACATCTTCTTGATAAAATCTATTAATACTTGTCTTTCTTCTCTCTCGTCATGATGACAAGCGCAAGACCTAAAATAAATATTACTATGTGGATGCCCAGAAGATGCCAGACGGGATACTCGCCCATAGCCTGAATATCCGGGATCTGCTCCGTGACACTCTTATTAACAAAAGCCATAAGACCGCCGTAAAAACCGAAGCCATCAGGGCATAGCCAAAATACTTAATGAGTTTTTTAAACAAAATAACCTCTACGGATTTTTTGACAATATAGTGTTTTCCAACACCAATGCCAACAATAAAATGAATAGCCCGGGAAGCAGGAACAAATAATATTTTTCGTGGAATCTTCTATATGACTTAATATCTATCTTCGTTTTCTCAAGCTTATCAATTTCTGCGTAAATACTTTCAAGCTTCTGCTTATCCGTAGCGCGGTAGAATTTTCCTCCAGTGACAGAGGCTACCTTGGTCATCATCTCTTCATCTATCTTAAATTCAACCTCTCTTAAGACCGTCTGACCGAAAGGTGTCTGGAACGGATACGGAGCTCTGCTCCTGCCGATACCGATAGTATAGATCCTGATCTCCATAGCAGAAGCAACATCAGCGGCTGTTTCCGGACTGACCTCGCCCCTGTTGTTGTCGCCGTCAGTTAAAAGGATTATCACCTTGCTTTTTGCCTCGCTGTTCTTTAAACGGTTGACAGCTGTAATAATGCCTGAACCGATAGCTGTTCCATCCTCGATCACACCCATCTTGATATTTCTCGTAAGATCGTTCAAAATATTATAATCCATCGTCAGCGGACATTGAGTATATGCCTCGCCTGCGAAAAGCACAAGACCGATCCTGTCGTTCTTCCTGCCGTTTATGAACTCTCTGGCCACCTCAAGCGATGCTTCGAATCTGTTCGGAGTAAAATCCTGAGCTAGCATTGATGTTGAAATATCCGATGCGATAACGATATCGATACCTTCAGTAGTGGTCTCTGATGAATCCGTCGTTGACTGCGGCCTTGCAAGCGCAAGGATTATAAAAACTACTGCGGCGATCTTCAGAACGAACGGCAGCTCAATAAGCCTCACTCTGAGAGTTTTTTTCACCCCTTTGAAGGTTTCCGAGGCGGGAAATCTTATATAGGCTCTTTTCTGCTTTGCAAAATGCCAGATCAGCGCGATAAGCGGAACAAATAGAAAATATAAATATTGAGGGTCATTAAATTTGAACATGATCATTTCTTACCGTTTGATTCATCTTTAAGTTTGTCTACCGCCTTGTAAGCGAATTCTAAAAACTGCTTTAATTCAGCTTCAAGCGGCATGAACTTCGCGTATTTAACGAAATCGGTCACTTCGAGCAGCTTATCGGAATTCTCGAGAGTTTCTGCATCCGTCACCCTTGCTTTGATCTCTTTTTTAAGCTCATCTGTCGGAAGTTCAGCACCCGGGAAATCGAACCTGTCCTCCAGGAAATTTCTGAATATGAGAGACAATTCAGCCGCGAACTCTTTGAAATCGCCCTTTTCGAGATACTTCTTCTCTTTAAGTTTATCGAGCATCTGAATAGCTATAATATGCGCCGGAATTTTCTTTTCTACGATAACGACCGGTCCGTTAGCTTTCATCCTTTTGCGTTTAAGCATGAAATAGATTATCAGGATGATTATTACGATAAGCGCAAAAAATGTCCCGAGATAAATTTTCTCTCGTTTTGACATTTTGTAGATCGAAATGTCCTTGATCGGGAGCACCATTCCCAGCGAATCCAAAGAAACGGTCTTCTGATTTCCAAGAGAATCAACTACGGTGACTTTCGCATCCTTCAGTATCGATTTTACATTGATCTTTATCGAATCGCTCTTAAAACTGAACACTTCCTCGCCTTTAACATAAGAATATTCCAGCGGCCCGAAATGATCCTCACCCGGCTTTGAAAACACCGCGTAATCATTCGCGAAAGTTTCCCTTATAATTCCGTCAGCTTTGCTCTGAGAAACAACCTTTGATTCAACAAGGTCGAAATCCTCGCTTAGAGTATTCTGTATATTTGTAAGATCAACGCTCGAACCTTCGGGATGATCCAGTTCGACCGTGATCCTGATCCTTTCGCCGGTATAGACTTCAGTCTTGTTGGTGAATATCTTGATTTCAGCCTGGATCAGCGCGGCCAGTATCAGTATTATGTAAATTACTTTTTTCATCATTATCTTTTCGTTTTCCGTTTTCTAAAAAATCCTATCAGCGGTTCGATATAAGGTTTGTTTATGTCCATGCTTATATTTTCCACCTTGTTTTTTCTGAACAGCTTAGTTCTGATCGCTATCCTGTTCTTTACGTTCTCTTTGATCGCTTCCCTGTTCGATCTGCTGCTCAGGTCAACAAGCATTCTCTTACCCGACTCGTTGTCGTAAAATTCATAAACGCCTTTTTCGGGAAGCTCATGCTCTCTCTTATCGAAAATATCAATAGCTATCAGGTCATGCTTTTTAGCCACGATCTGAAGGCCTTTTTCATAATTGCTGTCGAGAAAGTCCGAGATCACGAACGAGATCGCTTTCTTTTTCTGAATATTATTCAAAAATTCAAGCGCGGATTCAATCGAAGTCCCTTTTGATTCAGCTTTGAAAAATAAAAGCTCCCTTATTATCCTGAAAACATGGCTCCTGCCCTTTTTCGGCGGTATGAATTTCTCGATCTTGTCCGAAAAAAGTATCAGCCCGACCTTATCGTTATTTTTCACAGCACTGAAAGCCAGAAGAGCAGCTATCTCGGCTGAAATTTCTCTTTTGAGGCTATCGGCTGAACCGAACATCCCGCTCGCCGAAATATCCACTACGAGCATCAGTATAAGCTCCCTTTCCTCCTCAAAAATCTTCACGAAAGGTTTTCTCATCCTCGCGGTCACGTTCCAGTCTATCGCCCTGATATCGTCGCCGTAAGAGTATTCCCTGACCTGGGAAAAGTTCATCCCGCGGCCTTTGAACACCGAATGATATTCGCCTCCGAAAAGCTCGTTCACCGCTTTTCTCGTTTTGAGGTCAATGAACCTGACTTTCTTGAGTATTTCTTTCTGTTTTTCTTTTTCTTCCATGATGTCTATGGGATCTCTACTTTATCAAATATTTTTTTGACGATATCTTCCGAAGTGATCTCTTCAGCCTCAGCTTCGTAAGTCACGCCTATCCTGTGCCTTAGAACATCCATTCCGATAATCCTTATATCTTCCGGAGTCACAAAACCTCTCCTCTTCATGAATGCCTGAGCTTTAGCAGCAAGCACAAGGTATATTGAAGCTCTCGGCGAAGCAGGGAAAGCGATCAGCGATTCGATCTCTTTAAGCCCGTACTTTTCAGGCGTCCTTGTCGCATTGACGATATCTATGATATATTTTTCGACTTTTTCATCAATATAGATCTCTCTCACTATGCCTCTGATCCTTTTAATTTCCTCGGCAGTTATCACCGGCTTTATCTCGGCTTTATCCTGCGAAGTAACCCTTCTCATGATCTCAAGCTCTTCTGACGGAGTGGGGTAAGTGATCTTTAATTTAAGCATGAACCTGTCAACCTGAGCTTCAGGCAGCGGATATGTTCCTTCCTGCTCTATCGGATTCTGGGTAGCGAGCACTAAAAAAGGTTCTTCGAGATAAAAAGTATTTTCGCCTATCGTCACATGCTTTTCCTGCATAGCTTCAAGCAGAGCTGACTGAACTTTTGCCGGCGACCTGTTGATCTCATCCGCCAGAATTATGTTGGCGAATATCGGTCCCTTTTTCGTTTCGAATTTATTCGTATTCTGATTATAGATCATGGTACCGATAAGATCGGCAGGCAGCAGATCAGGCGTGAACTGTATCCTCTGATACTTAACATCGACAGCCTTGGCCAAAGTCTTTACCGTTTCGGTCTTCGCAAGCCCGGGAACACCTTCCAAAAGGACATGCCCGCCGGTGAACAAACTCGTAAGAAGCCTGTCAACCATGTACTTCTGACCGACTATCACCTTACCTATCTCCATAGACAGAATATCAAGGAATTTACTTTCCCTTTCCACCTTTTCGGTGATCTCCCTGATGTCTGAATTCATAGTCACTCCTTATTCTTAAATTATTTTTTTCGTGCCTTATACTATCAGCAGTATTATTTTGTTCTCGCGAACGCTGAAAAATATTAAATGTGATGAAAAAAGGCAAGGGTGTTTGTGTGATACTCAAGAAAAAGTGATACTTTATTTAGTTTGATTTTATAGTTTAGTTTAATTATTTTTCGATTGTATGATAAACAAACAGACAAAGATATTTTCTGCACTCGTGATCATCCTCTTTTTTTCCGGCTCGTTCTCATTGATATATCAGATCGCATGGGTCAGATTCCTGACTCTGCTTCTCGGTTCGACCACAATGGGAATTACAACGGTCGTCGCTACTTTTATGAGCGGACTGGCGATAGGCTCATGGCTGGCTTCCAGATATCTTATCAATAAGGAAAAACCGCTGAAAATCTATGCTCTTCTTGAATTTGTTATCGCGGTAACTGCTTTTATAAGCCCTTTTTTATTCAGATTTGCATTTTCAAGTATTCCAGATATACTTCAGAAATTCGGAGAAGCTAACGCAGGAATTTTCATACTTCGTATTTTATTCAGCGCTGTAATTATGCTGATACCGACGATCTGCATGGGAGCCACACTGCCGGTTCTGGGCAGATATCTTCAGCAGTATTCAAAACTTGCGGAACGCAGGATCTCAATAATATACGGATTAAATACTATCGGAGCTTCCGCAGGATGCATCGCCTCGGGTTATTTTCTTCTGCGCCAAATAGGCTTGATCAACACGATCTATGTAACTGCTTTGGCGAACGCTCTTTTAGCGGCTGCTGTCCTGCTTATACCGAACAATACAGATGAAAAAAAGAAAAGATCTGACGAAAAGTTTCTCGTTCAGGGTACTTCATTAAGTCCCGGATCAAGAAACGTGATCCTGCTGATTTCAGCGATCGCCGGCTTCATCGGGCTAAGTTCTGAACTTGTCTGGACAAGGCTTATCGTATTGAGTGTCGGCGGTTCAATATATGCCTATTCGACAATTCTCGCAGTCTATCTTTTCTTTTACGGGATCGGCGCGGCTGTCGGCGGATATAGCCTTAAAATTATTGCTCAGCGGTACGGCAGCAGAGCTTTTGATGTGTCCCGGACAGTTTTCTTTACTTTACTTATGCTGATACCGATAGCTACAACGGGCGCAATTGCAGTTGCTAATTTTCTTCCGGACTATTTTATCCGAAATTTCAGCGCAGAGAACTCCTCGACCTTATACGGTTTATTCGTAAGTCAGCTTTTCCCGGCAATGATGCTGATGAGCGCGGCGACGCTGCTTTCCGGCATATTCTTTTCCTACGGTCTTTTTCTGATGAAGCAGTGCACAGATAATTCCGCAGCGAACACATCTTTCTTTTATACATGGAATACTATAGGCGGTATAGCCGGAACGGTAGCCTCTGCATTTTTGCTTATCCCGTATTTCGGACTTGATAATACTCTGCGGATCACGAGCACTCTGCTTATTGCGGCAGGTCTTTTGTATGCAGTTTTTATGAAGATGAAAAAGTATCTGAAAATTCAGCTTTCGGTTCTTGCCTGCCTGATCATCGTATGGTTTGTAATACCGCGAATTGACAGGGTCGCGCTCACATCCGGAGCTGGAATTTATACTCCCACATACCAGGCTGAACCCCGCATTTTGGAACAGGGCATAGGAAGATTTCTGGAAAAGGGAATTCAACAGGTTTTCTATAAAGACGGTTTCACGGCTACGGTAACTGTCACTCATCCCATTAATTCCAACGAGTACGGTATATGTACCAACGGAAAATCAGACGGTTCTTCATACTTCGATATGCCTACTCAGAAATTAGGGGGGCACTTTACCGCTCTGTTCCACCCTGAACCAAAAACCGCCTGCGTGATCGGATTCGGTACGGGAACTTCAGTCGGATCGTTAGCACTTTATCCCGGAATTAAGGTTGACGCCATAGAGATAGAACCTGCAGTTATTGAAGGCTCAAAACTCTTGAACGATTATAATAACGATCCGCTTGCCAGAGAAAACGTATCTTTACATTTAACTGACGGCAGGCTTCACCTGCAAAGAAATATCGGAAAATATGACCTGATATTTTCAGAGCCCTCAAATCCGTGGATAGCCGGCGTTTCAGACCTTTTTACCGTTGATTTTTATAAACTTGCAAATGAAGCAATGACTGACGGCGGCGTGATCGGACAATGGGTTCAGGTGTATAACCTAAAACCGGAAGCTCTCCAGCTTGTCTTCCGGACTTTTCAGGAAGTATTTCCCAATGCATATACAATAATTCTGAATCCGGGCTACGACCTGATGCTGATAGGCTGTAAAGGTTCGTACAGACCGGGGCTGGAAGACATAAAAAACAGGATCTCCATGCCCGACATCGCAAAAGATATAGCTGCTCAACCGGTAAATGTAAAATCCGCTTATGAACTTTTTTCGAGGCTTGTATTCGGCCCTGCGCAAACCCGCAGCTTTGCCGGAGAAGGCACCATCAACACAGATATTCTGCCGACCCTTTCTTACATGGCTCCGCTTTCACTCTTCGATAGTCAGGCCAATATCCTGAATATGCAAAACATAACGAAGTACTGGGATTCAAATATCAATATTCTCGGATGGAATGTAAACGAAGAAGAAATCAAGCTGCTAAAAAGAACTCAGGAAGGATACCTGAGAGAGAACTTTTTTTTAAAATAAAAAAAACGGGCGAGTGTGGGAATCGAACCCACCCGGGACGCTATTAACGCCCTGCAGAACGGATTTGAAGTCCGCGAGAGCCACCAGGTCTCCATCCAAGCCCGAATACATGTAATATATAAATATCGCTATGTAAAGTCAATTATGAAATATCTCTTGCATTATTTATTTAAATCTCATAATTTTATCAAAAAAATGAGCGCAAATATGAAATATTTATCCTTAATCCTTATTTTATCTTCGTTGTTATTTTCTAAAATGATCATCACCGAAGTAATGTTCAACACCGCGGCGGACGAAAATCAGGATGAGTTCATCGAGATATACAACAATTCGGACAGCATAGTTGATCTAACAGGCTGGGCAATAGCCGACAATGCTGAAACCGATCTACTTATAAAATATCATGGTTTTACGGACATGCTTTTAAAACCTTTCTCCTACTGCGTAGTAATGGACTCGTCATATTACCTGAACAGTATCGAATATGAGGATATTATCCCTGACTCCGTCTTGAGAGTAATGATAAATGACGGCTCAATGGGGCAGTACGGTCTAAGCAACTCTTATGATGAAACAATAAAGCTGTTCGACCCTGATTCGATACTGTCCGATTCAGTAACTTATGACTACACTCAGGCTGAAGGCTACACTTACGAAAGGAACTCATACGACAATTCCGTATGGCTAAGATCAAATGTTCTACGCGGAACACCCGGATTTAAGAATTCCGTAATGCCTCTCGATACCGACCTTGAACTGTATTCGATAGCAAAACCGGCTGTAATTGACCCTGCCGGAAATAACACTTTTACCGTAAAAGTACGCAATAAAGGTTTAAGCACAATTTCAGGCATCAGGATAAATTTAAAGATCAACGGGACTTTCTACAACTTCGCTAATCACGCCGGAAGCATAGCATCGAACGATTCCGCTTTCGTTGACTTTACCGTATTCTTTGATAATTCAGGAACGCAGGAACTCCTTTTTGAAGCGGAAACTGAGAATGACAGCGAGCTGAATAATAATTCACTGTCCCTTTCAGTGTTCGTTCCGTACATTGATAAGCCACTTGTACTCAATGAATTCATGAAAAATCCTGCCGCCGGACAGTGTGAGTATATTGAAATATACAATATTTCGGGTGAACCGGTAAATATCGGCGATTTCGGCTTGTCCGATGAAATAAAAACTACTGTCGTGTTTTTCCCCGACAGCCTTATCCAGCCTCAAAGTTTCATAGTAATGGCTAAGGATACCGCTGTATTCGCCTTCCCCGATGTGATCCGCCAAAATGTCTTCATCGCCTCAAATCTGCCCGCTTTGAATAATGCCTATGATAAATTATTCATACTCACGAAAGACTCTCAGGCTGTTGACAGCATTTATTACGATGATATGGATGACGATGCCGGCAGAAGCATTGAAAAAATAAACACTGAATTCGATTCAAATGACATGAACAACTGGCATTACTGCGTAAATGACGGGACTCCGACAAGAGAAAATTCAGTCTATCAGGAACCAGAAGACATCGGCGGATCGGCTCATTTTAAGATCAGCCCCAAAACAGCTACTCCCAACGATGACGGCGAGAACGATAATCTTCTGATAGCTTACCAATTTGATTCAAGCTATATCTATCTGACCATGAAAGTCTATAACATTAAAGGCCAGCTGATCTCAAAACCTTTGAACGGTGAATATTCTGCGTCCAAAGGAAATATCGTGTGGAACTGCAAAAATGATAACGACATGACCGTTGACACGGGAGCTTACATTTGCCTGCTCAAAGCCAAAGATGACAACGGAAAGGTTGTCGAATTAAAAGAAGCGTTCTATATCGCAAAATAATCCTATTTCTCTTCTTTAACAAATACCAATCCCTGAGGCCCGTCACCTGTAGTCAGCACGGTTTTAACAGTATCGCTTTCCAGAATGATCAGCTCGTTCTTATCGAACAGAGGTGCATAGACTTTTCCATTATCATCCGCACATATATCGAGAATCCCGCTTTCCGTAGAAGAATAAACAAAACTGTCTGATCCGTTTATTATTTCATTATTAATTGAATTGTATTTCATAATACCGCCGAATCCCGTCCAGTCAGAATTGAATCCCGATACGGCCACATAAACCATACCGCTGCCGTCAAGAGTAAAAGAACCCGGCTGTGATCCCAGATCCACTTGGGAATAATTATCGAAATTTATGGCATTAAGATCGAACACCCTGACAAAACCGCCAATATCGGCTCTGTTGCCTGTGCTCAGCACATGCAGTTCGTTTTCATCGTTAATGAGCATGTCAGCAATATTCGTTCCGGCTTCAAAAGTTGTATAAACCGAATCATTTGCTGCGTCTATAAGCATTATGTACTCAGAACCGTATATTCCGTTCCAGAATTCATCGTATTTGACATTCCTGACTCCGACGAACACTTTTGTGCCGTAGGATATTATCGCATCAGTGCCTCCGTTTTTACAGCTGTCGGGCACTCCGGTTATGACAATAGTGTAAAGAGAATCTTTATCGAAGTCATACACATCGACACCCGCACCGTTGGTACTCGTCGCATAAAGTTTCCGGTTCGAAATTGCCGCTCTCATAGGATTTGAAAGTGCGCTGAGCTCGATCGAGCCTTTGTTCTGAAGCGTTGAGGCATCGATCATCTGAACATTATTATTGCCTGAATTAACGATATATAAAATTCCGTCGAGTTCAATAATATTGTTTGGAATGCTACCCAAGCTCGCAGCATCATTAATTATCACACCCTGATTATCAACAACAGAAAGTGTCCCCACATCACCGAGTCCGTTAAAAATATAGACTCCGCCGTTGAAATCGTATCCGTCAATTTTACCTTCGTAGTCCGTACATCCAAGCATCATCATCATAGCGGCCGCGAATAAAATGATTTTCTTCATCTCGTTTTCTCCTTTATTAAAATTTAATTTCTATTCCTGATTCTATCTTTCTCCCGGGCATCGGGTAGCCGTAGATAACCTGATACTGCTCATCCAAGATATTGTCGCAGTCTGCAAATATATTTATCTGAATTTTTTCAATCTTGAAATTCCTTGAAACCGATGCGCCGTACAGCCAGAACGGATAAATGTCTATCGAATTTGATTCGTTCAGGTACATCCTCCCGTTATATTTTGCTCTGAATGATGCCTTATAATCATTATGATCGCATGAGATGCTTGCCGAAAATGTTTCGACAGGCTTGTATATAACATATTTGCCGTCCGTCACGGGATTATCCGTGTACTGTTTTGCATTCATTCTTGAATATGAAGCATCAAGCATCAGTTTACCGTCGAGAATATCTGCCCCTGCTGAAAGTTCATGCCCGGTGATCCTGCCCTCTTTGAAATTTTCGGGCGTGTATTTTCCGTTCGTCCGTTTTATCCAAACGATCAGGTCTTCGAGCTTTTTATCATAATAAGTATAGCCTGCTTTGAATTTGATATAGTTAAGATCGGCTGATCCCGATAATGATATTTCATGCTGAACGGAAAATTCCGGCTTAAGATCCGCATTTCCCGAGCTGAAAAGATTATCAGCCCAGAATAAAGCCGAGAATGACGGCAGGTTATAGCTCTGCGAATAGCTGTATTTCGGCATAATAATAAAAACACTCTTTGAATATTCCGCCGAATTATCAAAAGAGAAAAGGAATTTATCGAAATCTGCCGCTGAAATAAGATCTTTCCTTACAGTACCTGACAGACGATAATCGAGCTTGTCCGATAAAATATTTTTTCCGTATTCCAGCTTTGAATAAACGGATTTTATTTCTCTTGAGCGTTCATTTTTGTCAAGTGAAGCTGATTCAACAGACTCTTTATTGTATTCCGCTCCTGTTCTTAAAATGAACGGATCGAGGGAGTATTTCACGGCTGTTTTCAGCTTCAGATTCTCAAAATCGTCGTCTGAATTTACATAGAACAGCTCGTCTATCTCGCTGATGTTCACCTGATCGTTCCTGAAGCTGTATGAACTTTCAAGATCAAACGAAAGTTTTTCCTTTTTATAAAATCCGGCTGTTCCGCTCGCGGTAAAATTCCTTTTCTCTGAATATGCCGAATAATAAGGCTGATCATACCAGCCGGGAAGTCCCGTTTCATATCCGGAATAATTTAATCCTAAATTATAAGCCGATCTTTGACCGTCAAAATTAAACGATGCGAAAATATTGTCCGAATATGAAAAGGCATTTGTCTGAACCTTGGGCGTGTTGGGATTATTTATATATCTGTACTCATCAGCTTTAGCGGCGTTGATATACGACCACTCATTCTCATTCCGCGATCCCGAATATGAGACAAATAATCCCGAATTTTCGCCCAGGGGATATTTCATGCTGATACCGTAGTTGTGATTGTTCAGTCTGCCGAAATTAAACTCGTCCCTGTCGCTTAGATACAGATTTTCCGAGAATGATATTTTTACCTCCCTGAGCATGCCGTTTTTCTTCGTTTTGATCCTGATGATCCCGCCTATCGAACTGCCTGTCTGGGTAAGGTCGCCGGCTTTATAGATCTCTACGGTATCAACGATTTCAGCCGGTATCGATTTAAGATCGAATGATCCGTCCATGGATGAATTTATAAGCACTCCGTCAAGATAAACCGAAGTATGCTTCGAATCTGTTCCGCGTATTGATACTCTTGATCTTGAGCCGTCTGTATTTTCAATATTTATGTCCGCAACGCTCTTCAAAATCTCCTCAGCGTTCTTTGAATTAAGCTGTTCGATCTTCCTCGAACTTAATGTTAAGACGGAACTCAGACCGGAAATTACTTCAGCCGATAAGGGCTCAAGTTCAGTTATGCCGCTCTCAAGTGATACTTTCAGCCTGATCACGTCCTCTGTTCCCGATACAACGCCGACTTCTTTTTTATTAAAAGAAATATGCTCAAAAATAAGGATGTAATTTCCGTCGGATACTCTCGGCAGATAAAATTTTCCGTTTTCATCGCTCACTGTTCCGTAAGAAGTAGGATAAAGCTTAATATTCACGTCAGGAACCGGCTTTCCGGTGATATCTGTAACGATTCCTGACATTTCACTTCCGGCAAGCAGACTGCCGGTTAAAGTCATCAGAAATACAAATATTCCGAAATTAAAAATCCTGCCTAAATGAGCAGGAATGTATTTGAAGCAAATTGATTTCAACTACATCTCCCCTCGAAGAACCCGCATTATTGCGGAGGCGTTCCGGTAAAGATCCGACTGTAACGGTTGCGGGGCAGTTTCTGACTTTCACAGAATTCCATGGCCGGACGCCAATATTCATGATATAAATTTAAACAATATCCACCGCGATTGCAACTGTGATTTAAAAAATTCTAATATTTTTTCTTGATTTGTTAAGCAAAGATTAGGATATTTAAAACCTACGCCGATATCTTAAAAATTGTTGCGCTTGGGGGAAAAAGATCAGGATAATACAGTTAAGCGATATGCATATCAGCTCGAAGGACATCGAAAAGAATGGAAGCAATGTCAGACAGAATTTCCTGCGCGCGCTCGAAGCTGTTAAAAAGATCAGCCATGATTTTATGGTAATTACAGGCGACCTTGGTCATGACGTTGACGATAACGGTTATGTCTGGCTGAAAAGTAAACTTTCGGGACTGAAGTATTTTGTTATACCCGGAAATCACGATATAAGTGAAGCGCTGGCTGAAGGGTTCGGGCTGAACGGAAGTATATACGACGGTAAAATTTTCTATAAAGAGCGTATCGGCGGCCATGATTTTATTTTCGCAGACACTTCAATAGAATGGCTCGATATAAAAATGCTTGATAAACTGATCGACCGCAAAGGAAAAAAAGGTAACACTTTTCTGTTCATGCATCATCCGCCGTCACTATGCAACGCGAAACACATGGACACATATTATCCTCTTTCCAATCATATCGAAGCAACGGAATTTTTAAACAGCTGCGATCAGATCGAACATGTTTTCTGCGGGCATTACCACACTGCCCATCAGGTTAAAAATGATAAATTCACTATTCATATCGGACCTTCCACCTGGTACCAGATAGGAAGAAAGCTGAAAAAATTCAACATCAGACATACACGGCCAGGCTACACGATAATCGATATAGACGAAAGAGTAAAAGTAAAAAATTACTTCTTATAAAATAAAAAAGGAACTTAGTAGTCCCTTTTTTTATTCTTTAAAGCGTTAAGCTTCTTTTTGAGCAGGTCCTGCTTGAGCTTCGGCAGTTTTGACACGAACAAAACTCCATCCAGATGATCGTTCTCGTGCTGGATAACTCTTGCCAAAAGATTATCAAAAGTCCCGGAAAGTCTCCTGCCTTCAATATCTGTAAATTCGACGTCTATCACTTCCGGCCTTTCCACTATCTCCCAGATCCCCGGGACCGAAAGACAGCCTTCTTCCATCTTACAGCTTCCTGAAGCGTTCTTTATGACGGGATTTATAAAGACAATGCTAAAGCCTTTATGCAGTTTCCCGTCCTCATCTTCTTTTTCAGGAACGACAACGACAAAAAATCTTTTTGATACTCCGACCTGAGGCGCGGCAAGCCCAATGCCGTTGGCTTCGGGACATTTTTTTATCATTTCGCCTATAAGCTCTTTAATCTCCGGAGTTATTTCGGCAACTTCATCAGCTCTTTTATTCAGAACCTCATCGCCGTAGATCCTTATTTCCATTTTCCGTTAAACCGTCTTGTTTTCGATCTGGTTTGTTTCAGCTACGATCTCGGCGACACTTGATTTGAGTATCTCGATATCTGTATTAGCTGATATCTTTATTACGAAAGTTTTATCTTTCACATTAACGATGCTACCGTAAACTCCGCCGATAGTAACGATTTTGTCGCCTTTTTTCAATTCGGCAAGCATCTTCGCATGCTGTTTTGCTTTTTTACTCTGCGGCCTTATCATTAGAAAATAAATGATGGCTATGATCAGCACAAACGGTATCATACTTGCGAAACCGCCTCCCTGACCTTCAGATGATTGTGACATCGCGATAATATTTGTTGACAGCATTTTTTTACTCCGTTTATTTAAATTTAATATAACCATTTTTTGCTATAAATCAAAGAGCTTATCCCATTAAATAAAAAAGGCGCATATTACTGCGCCTTTAGCGGTCCGGACGAGGATCGAACTCGCAACTTCTTGCGTGACAGGCAAGTGCTCTAACCAGATTGAACTACCGGACCTGATGCTATTTGAAGTGGGAACTACAAGAATCGAACTTGTGACCCCCTGCTTGTAAGGCAGGTGCTCTAAACCAACTGAGCTAAGCTCCCGAACAACGCGCAAATATACTATTATTACAAATCCTTGTCAAGTGATTTCTCTATAAAATTTCACTTTTTGAAATTCTTAAGAATTCCTAACGGAAATACGACTACAAGGCTGAACATAATAATAACCGGCGATAATGTCAAAGACCAGAATGAATCATGCGGGCCGATAGTCATCAGATAATATCCTGTAAAAAGCATTATCAGCCCAGCAATAAATATTATATAATTCCATTTCGTAAAATATAGTTTTCTATTCACTTTCTTTACCTGTATAATGGTCTGTAATCAATAATTTCGGCTTTTTTAATGAGTCCGTCAAGCCATTCCTGGATCATCTGTCTCTGCAGATTTGTTTCATGTTTGCTTTTGAAAGCTTCTTTTTCAGCGTCATACTTCGCCTGATCGAAAGCATCTTTCTCGATCAGATAGATAATATAAGCTCCCTGAGAGCCTTTGAAAGGCTTGCTGATCTGACCTTTTTCAAGGCCGAGAGCGATCTCGTACATCATTCTGTCAACACCGACATTATCAATATAACCGTCAACAGCAAATTTGCCGGAAGTGCCTGTTTTGAGCTTGTTGTCAAGTGCAACCTTATTCATCGAAAGCGTGTCTGTAACAGCCGCTTTAAGCCCTTCAATTTTATTGAAAGCGGTTTCAAGGCCTTTTTTCTGCCTAAGTTTGTATATAATGCTCTTTTTAGCTTCGTCAAGAGTTTTTTCTCTTTCGGGTTTTATCTCTTTTATTTTTAATATCGCAAACCCCGCGTTTGTAACCATTATCGGACTCACGGTTCCCTCAACGCTTCCAAACAGAAAGTCTCCTAGACCCGGCACTATACCAAGCTCATTCGTTCTGTCGGTTTTTCCTGTGAATGGAGCCTCAAGTATCTTGTGGCCCAGCTTTTCCGCAGTTTTCTTAAAAGCATCTTTGTCATCAGCGTCAAGCGTACTCAATTCGTCCCTGAAATTAACTGCGGCATACTGTGCATCGTCATAAGTTGACTGGTAAGTTTTGAACTTGATCAGAATGTGGCTGGCTTTAACTTCTACAAGTTCCTTTTTCTCTTTCTTCTGATCAGTGACTTTTATTATATGGTAACCGAATTTTGACTTAACTGGTCCGACTATCTCGCCGACCGGAGCTTTAAAGGCGGCTTCTTCGAATTCAGGCACCATTTTACCTTTTCCGAAAAATCCCAGATCTCCTCCGTTCTGGGCCGAAGCGTCTTCAGAATGATTTCTCGCAACCTCTTCGAAAGGGATGCCGTTCTTCAATTGTGTCATCGCGTATTCAACATCATCCAGAACCAGCGCGGAATCTTTTGCGGTTGGGGCTGTGCTGAACATAACATAGTCGAAATTCCTCTGCTCCAGCTGTTTCGGGAACTCATAAGGATTTGTTTTGAAATATTCTTCGATCTCTTTATCTGTTATAAGAGAATCTTGCGGCATGAAACTGTTCGTCTCGGCTTTAAGCCATTTTACCATTACTTTTAAATTTGATTCTCTGTAAAGATTCAATAGTTCAAACTCGGACATGTACATGGAATTTCCCACCCTGCTTTCAAGCAGCGTGCCGGGCATTCTCTGCTCATAAGCGCTCTGAATAGCTCTGTAAAACTGCTCATACTGCGGATTCGGGTTCTTAATAAAATTTTCATATTTTGCCTGATCGAACTCTCCCTCGGTCATGAACTGCTCGCTGCTTTTTAATTCTGGTATGGGATTACTCAGTATCTCGTCATAAACCTGTTCTTTAGACACGACAATGTTCTGTTTTGCTAGTTCCTGTCTGATCACTATCATTTTCACAAAATCGGTCCAGGCTTTCTGTCTTAATTCGGCAGCTTTTACGCCGGACATATCTTTCTGATCTGAATTTTTGATGTAGTTCTCTTCAATATTCTTCAGCTCTGTATATTTTATGTCCTCGCCGTTGATCTTAGCAATAAAACCCTGGCTTCTTACATCTTTTTTACCTTTAAATCCGCCCATACCCCAGTCGAAAATGATAGTTGCAATGAAAGCCACGACTACGACCCATAAGAATATCGCGAGTTTTTCTCTGATTGTTCTGATCATGTTACTATACTCCGGATTAATTATTTCAACAATAAACAGCCCATGCCTGTTCATCAAGGACATAGAATATAGCTTTATCGTTGTCAAATGTCAAATAAAAAACAATTCAAGTTTTCTAATCCATTTAGCGTATTTTATGCGCTATACCTTTATCTGTATTGAAAAAATTTTCCGAACTGAATGTGCTGTCTGCAGTAATTATATTAAAGTTTCCGTCACCGGTAACATAAACCGCACCGCCCGGAAATTTTACCGTACGGTTTATGTAATCTAAATCTAAAAGATCAGTTTCGCCCGATATGCTGCTGTGATCTTTATCGGTCACTAAATATTTTACGGGGATTGAAATATTGCTGATCATCTTTTCTGTATCATACCACTCTTCGGAAGTGATCAGATAATCAAGTTCGGTTATGTTTTTTTCAAGCATGTACGGATTTATTATTCTGTTTATCTCTGAAGTACCGATCTTGCCTGCAATAAATACATTTACTCCGCATGAATTAATTACCGCCGAACCTCCTGATTCAGTGTGGAACAGATATACCGCCGGTTCGTTTCTAACATTAAATATCTGAAAAGAAAGAAACGCAATAAGCATTATAGACAATCCCAGTTTGTACCTGTAATTCTTTAAATAGAATATTATTATATTCACCCCGGCCAGCACAACCGTCACAGTAATTCCTGATTTGTAGTGCAAAGTGAATAATTCCGCTTCCGCTGTGACTGAAGCTATAGAGTTTATAAAATAGCAGAAAAAGTTTATAATGTCAGCAGTAAAACTGGCTAGAATATCGATCTTGTCAACGAGAAGAAGAAGAATTCCTCCCGTAAAAGCCGCGCCGGTCAGCGGGATTATGACCACATTGGAAATAATCGATACGAAATTATATTTCCCGAAAATATACAGAACGAAGGGTAAAAGGCCGATTGTAACAAGCAGCGACAGCATAACACCGTCCCCTGCCGTTTTCATAAAGTAATTGTCTGTCGCGAACCGCTTTTTTAAAGCTTCCGATACAGGCTGATAAATTATAGCGATGGATGCTACCGCAGCGAACGACAAAATAAATCCCGGATTGAATATCTGGTTCGGGTCGTAAAGGAGACATAATATTCCTGCCGTACCTATAACATCAATGAATTTCATCTTTCTTTTCATTGGTTTACATATCATCAGTATTATTGCCATAAGAACTGCCCTTATAACTGAAGGTCCGGTCCCGGTAAACGCGGCGTAACTCAGCAGAGCCGCCGAATTAATAATAATGAAAAGAGCTCCCCTCAGATTCACTAGGCTGCTGAGCATGGAAAGAAGCATTATAAGAAAACCTACATGAAGTCCCGAAACTGCCAGCAGATGTATGGTCCCGCTGTCCGCGAACTCCCGTATAACCGAACTCTCCAGCTTGTCTCTCCTGCCGAGCATAACTGCCGAAAGAAAATTTCCAGCCCGGTATGAAAGCCGTCTTTCGAAGACTTCGATTATGCCATCCTGCATCTTTGAGAATTTTTTCCAGACTGTGTTTTCCCGTTTAAAGCTGATAATCTTCGGATTTATTATTTCACCGTAAATATTATTGATCAATCCGAACTTCTTCATATCCTTTTCGTACAGGTTTGACGGTTCTTTAAATTCTCTGAATTTTCCTTTGAGTTTGATCCGGTCTCCTTTGACAGCGTCTTTCACAGGCACTAAAGCGGTGAACTTCATTACAGCCGGATACTGCCTGTCGAAAACATTCAAAGTGTCGGCGGAAATTACCAGGCTCGTATTCATTTTATTTTCACTGGCTGAATAAACAAAACCGGAGATCGTTATATCCGCGCCGGACATCCTGCCCGGGATGTCTGCGTTCCCCGCGAATTCGTAATTTTTTATCAGGAACAGAACCGTTCCGGACAGAAATACGGATATCGCCAGCCTTGAATTTCTGAAAATAAATAATACCCCAACAGGAATGAGAAGAAGAGAAAATCGCGCGTCGGTCGGCATAAGATATCCGAAGTACGCTCCCGCGATCATAAAGCAGAATAAAGCTATATTATCAGGTCTTTTGTTCATAGTAGGGAAAAGTATGGAAATAAATCAGTTTATTCAATGTTAAAAAATTATTCAAATTTTAGATTGAATAAACCCGCAAAAAATCATATAATTACAGACAATTAATTAAAAGAGTGAATCAAGATGACCGATACCGCAAATCCAATTAAATATGACGAAAGCAAGATACAGACCCTATCCTCTCTTGAACATATCAGATTAAGAACAGGAATGTACATAGGCAGGCTCGGAGACGGAAGCGCATACGAAGACGGTATCTACATTCTTTTAAAGGAAATAATAGACAACTCCATCGACGAGTTTATTGAAGGCTACGGAAAAAAAATAATAGTTAAGATCGAAGGTCCGAATGTAAGGGTCCGGGATTTCGGCAGAGGGATACCGTTGGGAAAGCTTATAGATTGCGTTTCCAAGATCAATACCGGCGGAAAATTTAACAGCGATGTATTCCAGTTCAGCGTAGGCTTGAACGGAGTTGGAACTAAAGCCGTGAATGCGTTAAGTGACAACTTTCTTGTAAAAAGTTTTAGGGAAGGAAAATTTAAAGAAGTCGAATACTCTAAAGGCGTAATTGTCAGAGAAACCCAGGGAAGCACGAAAGAACCGGACGGCACTTATACCGAATTTACGCCCGACCCGGAGATCTTCAAGGAATATAAATACAATTCTGATTTTGTAAAAAAGAGACTTCTTTACTATGCATATCTGAACAAAGGCCTTAAAATATATTTCAATGATGAAAAAATAACTTCTTCGGGAGGCCTTCTTGACCTTCTGACAGAACAGGTTGAATTTCCGATGTACGAGCCTATATATTACACGGGCGAACAGCTGGAATTTGCTTTTACCCATATCGATTCATACGGCGAAAGCTATTATTCCTTTGTCAACGGGCAATACACGAACGATGGAGGTACGCATCAGTCCGCTTTCAAAGAAGCTGTTCTTAAAGCCGTGAACGAATATGGAAAAAAACTATACGAAGCCAAGGATGTCCGGGACGGTATAGTGGGAGCTGTGGCTGTTAAAGTGCAGAACCCGATATTCGAATCCCAGACCAAGAATAAGCTCGGTAATACGGAGATCAAAAGCAAGATTATTTCTGAAGTCAAAGATTTCCTTATCGATTATTTTTACAAGCATCAGGATATAGCTCAGAGTATTCTAGAAAAGATAGCCATTAATGAAAGAATAAGAAAAGAGCTGAAAACTGTTCAGCAGGAAGCAAAAGAGCTTTCAAAAAAATCCTCCATAAGAATACCTAAACTGAAGGACTGTAAATACCATTTTAACGATATCCCCACAGGGAAAAAGAAAGACCTGTGGCGCGGAGACGAATCAGTAATTTTTCTTACCGAGGGAGACAGTGCCGCGGGAAGCATGATAAGCTGCAGAGATGTGGAGACGCAGGCGATCTTTGCTCTAAAGGGTAAGCCGAAGAATGTACTTGGGGAAAAAAGGAACGCTATATATAAGAATGAAGAATTCTATAATATAATCAAAACTATGAACATTGAGGACGGGATAGACAATTTAAGATATTCTAAAATAATTTTAGCTACCGACTCCGACCCTGACGGCCTTCACATCAGAAACCTTCTTTTAACATTTTTCCTTCACTTTTATGAAAGCTTAATACTTAAAGGGCATATCTATATTCTGGAAACGCCCCTTTTCAGGATCAGGAATAAAAAGCAGACGATATACTGCTATAACGAAAATGAAAAAAAGCAGGCGCTTAAAGAGCTGGGGTCCGATCCGGAAGTTACAAGATTTAAAGGACTTGGAGAGATATCGCCCAAAGAATTCGGAAGGTTCATCGGAGCTGATATAAGGCTGATCCAGGTAAGCGTCGAACATCTTAAAGACATAGCCAACACTCTCGAATTTTATATGGGAAACAACACGCCCGAAAGAAGAAACTATATAATGGAAAATCTTGACAGGATCAGTATATTGTCTGAAGACCTGTAAATTTATCTTTTCATACTTTATTTTCTATCTGAAGATAATCTCTTATTTCTCTTTCATTAATTATATTGTCCCAGTTGAAGAACATTAATAGTGTATCTTTCGCTGACCATGTGTATCTTACATAGTCAACCGGAACACCGTCTTCGACGGCGAATTCCTGAACTCCCTTCTGCAGAAAACCGCAGTATTCGATCTCGTCAACTATCAGCCCGAAAAAAAGATCCGAGCTTGTGTGCCCATACAGAATATGACCAAGGTTCATTACTATCATTCTTGACTCTTTACCGATACTGATCTTCTCTTTTAACTCCGAATGAAGGTTTATGACAGGCATTTTTATACCTCTTACCATAATATGATGCCTCATCTTTCCTGAGCCGAAAGGATAATCCTTTAGCATGTCATCGGTAATACTTACAGCTTCCATAATAGAATTCATGCTTTCCGCCCAGTAGGTTCTTCCTATCTTCATGACTACATAAGGAAGAGGTTCGATAAACGCCTTGTCGGGGTTGAGCATCGTCAGGTTCTTTCTGTTTTTCGGCAGATCAAGCATATTCTGGATCGATTCCCCTATTTTTCTAAGCTCGTCGCAGAGTATGTAAGCTTTGGAATGATTAAGCCTTTTTGACTCAAGAAGCGCGTTCATCGAAAGAAGCCTCAGCATGCTTCCTAATTCGTTCATCCTCGGTTCGGCTTCGGAAAAAGACGCGTTCTCGAATTTTATTCTGTTGAAAACATCTCTTTCGAACACCATCATAAATTTTCTTATCTCGATAGAGACCGCGTTCAATCCTCTTCCGAACTGCTTTGCTTCCGCTGAAGCTATGTTAAGTTCTATCGCCAGATACGAGAGAACATTGATTATATTCTCCAGTCTCCATAATTTTCTTTCATCTATCTGATTCATTTTTATCCCTTTTAATAAAGAAAAGACCCGATGCGAAATCGGGTCTTTTTCCTGATATTTGATTATGAATTAGTCACCTGAACTTTCAACTTTTACATCTTTGACCGTTCTTTTTTTAATTGCTTTCACTTCTAAAGTTTCCGGAGATTCTTTAGTAGAGTTTTTAGAAACGATCTGGAAGAACATTCTTGTTGCTGTCGGCGTGTAAGTGTATTCGCTGACAGTAACATTTGTCAATAGTGCAAATGTTCCGTACGGTGTAGTTGAAGAGTAAACATCGTAGCTTGTAGCATCAGCCATATCAGGCCAGTCGAATCTTACATTACCTGCTACTACAGATGATGTTACAGGTGTTGGAACCGCAGGAATAATCGGTCCGGTTATAGTAAGAGTTACAGTCCAGCTCGTAGTATAATCGCTTGAACCGTTTGCATTGGTAGCCCTGACTTTCCAGTAATATGTTCCTGCAGCTAAGTTAGCGGCCGGAGTATAAGTACTTGCAGTCGGAACCTGATTGATCTCAGGTGAACTGTAATCAGAGTTGTTGTCAACTAAGATCGTGTATGACGTTGCTGTTGCAACATCATTCCAGTCAAATGTCGGAGTTAAATCCGAAGTTGAGCTGGCGTTAGCAGGAAGAGCAAGCGTAGGAACTGCCGGAGGCGGGTTACCTACAGTCAGAGAAATAAGTGCGCTTGCATTACTGTTGTCTGAAGCGGCTCTGATATAGGCAGTATAAGTGCTCCCAAGAGTTAAACCTGCCGTATTGAATCCAACGGTGATTGGATCTGTAGCTAAAACAGCTACTGTTCCTGATGTTGTGGTTCCGCCGTCAAGTGTCATCCATGTGTAAGGAACGTCTCCCTGTACAAGTATGTTGTCAATAGCAAAGTAGTTACCGCTTTTTGCAACAAAAGTTCCTACAAATCTGAATCTTGCCGTTGCGGTCAGGTAAGCTGCAGGAATTGTAATGCTTTGAGCGTTACCGTTGCTCCATGCGCCTAACGAAGTTGATGCTGTGTAAATAGTAAACCATGTAGTACCGTCATTTGAGACCTGTACTGAAACTGAACCGCCGGTAGTAAGAACGGTTTTCTGTATCCATGATATTCTTCCGTCGCCGTAAGCTGAAAGATTTATAGCAGCAGAAGCTAAATATCCTGATGCAGTACCAGAACCGTTAGTAGGCGCAGATACTTTTGCGAATCCGGTTCCGTTAAGTGAGCCGCCGTCCCATGTAGTAACTCTGGTCCATGCAGTACCTGATGAAGTCCATCCGAGAACGGTTGCGAAGTCGTTGGTTGCAACAGTTGCCTGTCCAGCCACACCATTGTAGTCTATTGTTGCGTCATAGTCCAATGAGTATCCGCCGATGTTCCCTACATTAAGTGTTCTTGTAGATGTTGATGACGGAGCTACTGTTTCAGACATTGCTCCAGGGCTCAGATCAATAATACCCGGAACAACACCGTAGTTGGTAGTAACGCATCTGATATGGTAGTTAGTTCCGAGAGACTGTTCCCAAAGTAGTCCTGATCCTGCAAGAGTATAATACTGAGTATATGATCTCTTGTAGTCAAATGTTCCTTCTTCTGATGGCGCAGTCGTTGTTGAACGGGTTACTGTTGTGTTAGGTATAGTACCGCATTCAAATCCTATAAAATAATCTCCGGCAATGTCATCAAGAGCAGTATATGAGCTCAGATCAACATATCCGAAAGCGTTTGTCTCAGACAAAGTAGCCGGGTTTGTAAATGATATAGGGGTGATCATAGTCGCGCCTGGAAGCCCTGCGTTTACGGCCCATACGTTTACGAGCATATTGGCATTGTCTTCTGGCTGGCTTGCGTCATCGTAGCCTCTGATTATAGCGCCCGCTATATCGTCATGGAAAGAAGTGAATAGATTTGCAACGGATTTCTGGTCATACTGGGCAGTTGTTGTAACAACTTCAGTATAATAGCTTACGACACCGCTGTCAAATTTCTGGTGCAGACCGTCTCTGTAGTAGAAAGGTCCTGTTGAACCTGAGTTTCCGGTAGGTGTTACAGTATCCAAACACTGGAATCTGAACTCAACCAGTGATCCTGGAGTCTGGATGGGAAGCGTTGTAGTATAAGTGTCGCCGACATGAGACATTGTTACATAATTCTCAGTTCCGCCGTTTACCTTATAATATACGCGTGCGTAGCTTATTCCGGTAAAATCTGTTATTTTTGTGGAGATCTGGAATCCGTCCGGATAATCAGAGTGATAGTCTTTTTCCTTAGTATAATAAACATAAGGCGCAGCTGCATCGACTGTAGAAGGTACTATGTTGATGTTATCAATGTTAGATCCGGCAGCGTTGTATCCCGGGTCGGTAACAAGAATAAATCTGAATCTTACGTTTGATTCGCCGGCAAATAGTCCGAGGTTGATATTTTCCTGCGCCCATGCGTCTCCCAAAACTTCGGAGCTCCATGTTTTTAGTGTAACCCAAGTTAAACCGTCTTTGCAAGACTGGAAGTGCAGGTAATCGAAACTTTCTTCGATGTTATATGTAAGCCAGAAATTGATGTTAGCGTCTGCGGCTGTTGTAAAGTTCAGTCCGGGCGCGATTTCTGCTACAGATCCGCCCAAAGGCAGTCCGTCAGTATTGTCTGTATAGTTTGCGTTAGGGCTGTCTGCCAATGCAGCAAGTCCTGCATATTTTAATACAGTGTCTCTTCCCCAATATCCTGTTGTAGGATTGAATAACCATTTATCAGTTATTACTGTTCTTTCAAAATCATCTGTGAAGTTAAGCACAGAAACAGACACATAAGCATAAGCAACTGCTGACATAAAAGAAGTAACATCAGGAGTAGGATCAAGATAAACGGCTTTTACTGACCAGTAATGTGTTCCGTCAGAAGCTCCGGTGTCCTGATATGAAGTTGCAGTCACGCCTGTAGCGATCGGAGTTGCGTTTCCGTCTCTATAAACGTTGTAGCTCATTGTCTTGGTTCCTTTTGAAGGATCATCCCAAGTGATTGTTACTACTCTGTTGTTGTTCAGAGCAAAAACATTCTCAGGTACTGCATAGTAGCATTCGGTTCCGAGAATGATCTCGGAAATAGCATAATGCTGCATCGCGCTGTACACTCCGCCCCAAGGCATCGAGTGCGCGGTCTGGCTTGTGTTAGTATCCCATGTATCTCTTAAATAAAGCGTCTGCGGTGTTGCCGTATCATCATAACCGAAACCTATCATCGAGTGGCCTTCAACCTGAATGTAAACAGGTCTTCCCTGGTCAACAGATGCTTTATACATTGCGAATTCATATCCGCCTGTTGCAGGTCCCATATCGGGATCGTCATCAGGATCGTCATAACCGGTTATAGTTCTTGTGTAGTTTCTGTCAACTGTCAAACCGAGAGCTTCATAGAACAGTCTGACGCCGTGAATACCGTCTCTCCATGCGGGAGTTGCGCCTTCTGATCCTGTATAGTCGTAAACGCCTGCCGCGCTTGACCATATAGAAGTTGAACCGTCGGCGTTTTCCCAGTTATACCACTGGTTTGTTCCCATAAAGTCCGCTGCGCAACGCTGTCCGACATTGTAATCGTGCTCAGTCCATGCTCCATAGTATGGGTCAGTAGCTTCGTCAAGATATCCTGTCCAATAGTCGTCGCCGTGACCTTTTTCTGTCCTTCCGTCAACACCTATTTTACTTGCGGCTAGAGGATTGCCGTCAGTATCGGGCTGTATGCTTGTTGGCCATACAGTGCTTGTCTGAGGAGCTACACCGCCGTTTGCCGGTCCGGTATATACAGTCGGAGCACCGTAATTGTCATAATAAGCTGCCATAATAGCTGTAGCTGTAGCTGTACATCCGTATGCCCATGTGTAAGCAGGCACATTAGTCAAAGCGAAAAATCCTTTTTCGCCGTCTTTTGCCATTACTTTCGGTAATTCAGTGTTGGCTAAAGGTAATACCTTCGGTGGGAATCCTGCGTACCTGTAAACATTTACGACCTCCCCGTTCTCGTCAACGAAAGACTTGATCTTGTAGGAAGTTCTTTTTTCCTGCGCATTCAAGCTAACTGCGAGAAGAAGCATTGCGATCAGCGCTACGAGCGCTGTCATTTTGAATTTTACCATAAAAACTCCTCCGCTTTGTTTTTGGTTTCTTAATATTTGAGTTTGGCGTTTTAGCATTACTTAAGCCTTCGTTTAATTACCTTTTCTCTTCTCTGCATCCGAAATACACGGATACAAAATAATAATTAAAACCGGCATTGTCAACAATATTAATCATATTAAAATGACAACGCCGGTTGATTTTCAATTACTTGACAAGAACCATTTTCTTAGTTAAGGTCTTCTCTGGCGTTCTCAAAGTGTAATAATATACGCCGCTGTTAAGTTTTGACGCATTAAAGTCAACTTTTCTGAACCCTTCATTCATTTTTCCGTCTATCAAAGTCGCGACTATCTCGCCTTTAGTGTTATATACTGTAAGTTTGACATCTCCGGCTATTCTGTTATAGAAACTTATGCTCGTTGTAGGGTTGAACGGATTAGGATAGTTCTGGCATAATTCGGTTGTTGATGATACGAATTCGTCCTCGATCCCTGTCTGAGAAACATACATTCTGATATAGAACGCTCCCCAGAGATTTGTAGTCCACTGGGTAACGGAATTCCACTGCCATGCATGCGTTTTATCTCCACTCTCATCCAGCATTAGCTCATTGTAGCTTGCGAAATCAAATTCAAGAGCTACATGACCGTAAATCGGAGTGTTTTTACCTTCTTCGATAGAATACGAATCTCCGCCGGCAGCAAAAGTATGAGTTCCTTGAAGGTCTCCGATAACAACATCTGTCGGAGTTTCGTCAAATTCAACAATCTTCCAGGTTAAATTTGCGGCGCTTGCTAAACCTACCTCTATCCATTTCACATACAGATTGCCTTTTGTACCGAAATTCCAGTCCATTGCGGCTTTATTGCCGTTATTCATCGGTTCAGGCCAGTCTGAGTAATCGCTTCCCCACTGAATCAATCCTTCATCGAACCAGATAACGCTGTAAATACCTGTTGTAGTTGTGTTGCTATAATTTGAATCATCAGTCACGACTGCATACCATGAGCACTTACTGTTGACCGGCTGCCCGGGAATAAATGCAGTAAAAGTGTCGTCCCCGTTATCTGACATAACGATTGAAGCCTCAGCTTGACCTTCCAACGTATAATAAACAGTGACATTATTGATTCCGGAATAGTCGGTAGCTGTAAGATTTATCTCAAAATCTTGATCCGGAATGGCAGCATTTCCGTTGTCTCCCATTATGTATTTCGGCATTTCAGCTATGCTGATGTCGTCAATGTTCAAAAACCTGTCAAGCTTTTTATCAAGTGGAGTGTAAATATGCTTCCACATAATTCTCACATACTGCTCTGAATAGTCACCAAGGAAAATATTTTTTTCATACCAGACTGTCTGATCAGTACCGGGAACAATCGAATCGTTCGCAATTTCTACAAAATCGGCAACATCTATGGAATCCCCTGTTTCTGTGGAAATAAGAACTGACCATTTCTCAGTCAATCCTTCGACTGATTGAGCATTGACATAATATTTAAGCGTCGGAGCTCCGTTAATTCTTCTTACAGGTGATACCAGATAATCTTCTGTAACCCAGACACCAAAATTGTTTTGTGAAGCTGATGTGCATGAAAATGACCCTGTATGGACATTCTGCCTTGCAACATCGACTTCCCATGGTTTATCCTGAGTACTCCATGCGTCTCCTATCTGGAAGCTTGTCCAACCGTCAGGCATAACTCCGCCTTCAAAACCCTCTTCAAAATTCACTTCTCCCCAGTCAGCAAATAGATGGTTTGAAACGCCTTTCAAAGCGTAGGGTGAGTTGTCAATCACTTCGCACCAGTACTCGATTTTCGTACCCATTGCAAATCCAGCGATATCGCAATAATATGTCCACCAGAAATCACTTGCCAAATCGGCAGGAGTAAGTTCAATTTCCTGAACCGGCTGTGCCCCGAATTCGTCGGTTATAATGTAGTATAATTTTGGGGTATTCACCCAGCCAACATAGCTTCCACCGGAGTCGTAGGTGCTGTAATCCCAGAAATCCCATACGAGATGCATAGGTTTAAAAGGCTCAGCTGAACCCTGTTCAAGTTCGGCAGGATAACCGTAGTTAAAAGTCGGATAATAAATAACTCTGAAGTCATCAAGTACGAGCGATGATGCGGTGCCGCCGTTGGAATCTATGTTGTAGTGCCTGATCTTGATCGAAATGTAGCTGTCATAGAACCATTCGTTTAATTGAAGAAAATACGGACGGAGGCTTATTTCCACATTTTTAAGAGAATCGGAAGTGAGTGTTTCCTCATGAACTAAAATGAAATTTGCCGGATCGATATTGTCATCCGCAATGTATATTTCATAATGTTCAGGGTAACCTGCGTCTGTCCCGCCTACCCAGAAATTCAGATAAGCATCTAATTCCATCCATGTGCTGGGAAAAAGCATTTCGTTGTCAGGGGTCAGCCCTGTACTTGATGATTCTGCCCAGTAAGCTCCGCCTTTGACCGGTATAGCGGAAACCTGCCAGTTATTTCCGTCTCCGTCAACATCTGTAATAGTAACAGTGTCAAATGTTCCGCTTTCGAATCCCTCGTCAATATAAACATACCCGAGAAGGCTAAATGCACAAACAAGCATAAAAGCCAATAATAACTTCTTCATTCGTCTCTCCTTATATAAATTTACATTCCTACATATTTAAACCTTCCTGAAGCCGAATTCTTCAGACCTAATAGAATATAGAAAAGAAAATTTATTTCCGCAACTTAAAAAGTTTTATGAAAAAAGTTTCGGTAGATCAAGAATGATTTTAGGATGTTTGATCAGAACATGTTTAAAAATATTCACAAGAGTTCTTTTTTCAAATTTTTGCTTATTCAGTTTTTCAGTAATTGAGTTTAAAGTATCATCATCTATATTTTCGATGATACCTTTGATGATATAAAATTTATGGTTCGCACTGCCCTGTATTTTTTCCCATTTCCTGTCGTATTCCGACAACATTTTACGAGATACATCATTCGTTTTCAGCGCTTTGGATGCTATTTCGGCTGCTATTCTGCCGGCTTTCATGGCATTTATAATTCCGCCTCCCGAGATCGCATTGGTCTGGTGAGCGGCATCCCCTACAAGCATGATCCCGTTGCCCGATATCTGTTCCAGAGTTTCTCCGCAAATAACTCCACCGCATGTAGTATTTACGATCGAACGATCAGGATAATTTTTCTTCATGAATTCGTTTAGGTAAGCTGACGCTTTCTTCGATTTCGAACAAATGCCGTTCACTCCGAGTCCGATATTTGCCGTCCCGTCCTGTTTCGGGAAAACCCACAGATATCCGGTCGGCGCGATTTCTTTTCCGAAATAAAAATCAAGCCTGTCAGTTTCAAAGTTTTTTCCCGCGGCAGTGTATTGAACGCAACTTTCGATGTCATTAAATTTCGGTATCGTTTTAATTCCTGCCCATCTGCCCACTCGTGATTCGATCCCGTCCGCGCCTATGACGATTTTTGAACTTATCCGGTAAACCTTACCTTGATATTCTGCAGCAACACCAGCTACAAAATCGCCTTCCTTGATAAGCCCGGCAACATTTGCGCCGGCAATAATTTTTGCGCCTGATGATGCAGCCATTATCCCCAGTTCATGATCGAATATCTTTCTGTCGAGAACCGCAGCTTCGCTTTCATGATTCAGATCGAGCGGAGTGCCGTTCGGAGCTACAAATCTTATTTTATACTTTTTTCGGTATTTTTTTACTATCGGATGATCCGGATCGAAAAACTCCAGCAGACCGGCAATACCGACCGCTTCTCCGCATCTGACAGGTATCCCTATCTCACGGTGTCTTTCCAGCAGAAGGACTTCCAAACCCCTCTCTGCGCATTCTTTAGCCGTAACGCATCCGCCGGGTCCGCCGCCGACTATTATTACATCGTATGTATCCTTAAAGATCATTGCCCTGGCGTCTGAGGATTTGCATTATCTGTGTTTTCAGCAGGTCTTTCTTTTTTTGGTATTTTTCTAAGCACCATTCGAGTCATTCTGTTATTAATATCATAAAACCTTTTCTCAACTTCGTTGTTAAATTCTTTATTCAATATCGGTTTGTTGGCGTAATCATAAGTAATTCTTCCGTTCTCGTCCCTAACATACCTTTCTCTTTCAAACACCTCAGCCCACGCAAATATTTCTTCGTTGTATTTGATTATCATTTCGCTATATGCCTTTGACTCATATTCGATCGCATCGAACTGCGGTTCATATTTGTCAATAATGTCTTCAAGCCCGTCTAATTTTGAATCAAGCGAATTGGAATTAAACTTTATTACTGTGAATACTAACGCTGCAACAAGAAGCAATATAAACGGTATATAGATTTTTTTCATAATTATTTTCCTGTGAATTTATCTTTAGTTGTCATAACACCGTCTTTATAATACTCTTCCTTGATAAGCTTACCTTCCTTGTCCCAATATTTAAAAGCCCCGTGTTTTATATCATCTTTAAAATTCTCTTCCGATTTCTTTGATCCTTCCTCATACCAGTTTAAAAAAGTACCGTTCATCTTTCCTTTTAGGTAGCTTCCTTCGTACATTTTGTTGCCGTTCTGATGCCAGCCTATGGTCTTTCCATCAACTATATCGTCTTTAAAAGTTCCTTCACCTTCCATTTTCCCGCTTTCGTACCAGTATCTTCTAAAGCCGTTCTTTTTTCCTTTCTTATATTCTTCCTCAAACCTTTTGTTTCCGTTTTCATACCAGAATTCATGTTTGCCTTCCCTTAATCCGTCTGATATCTCTGATCTGGCACTTAATTTCCCGTTTGGATACCAGGCTTCCTGAACTCCGTCCATTACTCCGTGCTTGTACCTTTCTCTCAGGACCATCACTCCTTCTTTAGTCCACTCCAGCGACTCACCATGTTTTTTACCTTCATAAAAAAGTGTCTCGAATTTTTTGCCTTTATTAGACCAGTAATATGTTGTTTTTCCGTGTAATAATCCGCTTTTGTAAAGTTTGTCGCTTACCAGCTCGCCTTTGTATGTAAACTTCTGTCCGATTCCTGTGAACGGTACAGGATTTGCGGCTTCGTACATCAATCCGTTCTTTTCTTTCAGGTTGTCTTCATTTACTTTTTTCAGATCAGGTTGTGAAGCATCTTTTTTCCCGCAGGAGACCGCAGTTACCAACATTATTGCGGTTAACACTATCGTTAAAATTTTAATACTCTTTTTCATGAATACTCCTTTTAATTACCCGTCAAATATACTCAAAATAATATCAAAAGCAAATATCTATTCTATTATTCCGGCCTGGTAAAGTATATAAGCATACTTCATTGCGGTTTCTCGATAATAGTCATATCTGCCCGATGAGCCTCCATGACCCGACATTGAAGTCTTTATGATCACCTGTTTTTTATCCGTTTTATTTTCCCTGAGCTTTGCCACCCATTTTAAAGGCTCCCAGTAATTGACACGAGGGTCATTGAATCCTGCCGTTACAAGTATCTCCGGGTAATCCTGAGCTTTGATATTCTGATACGGACAATATGATCTTATATAATCGAAATATTCTTTTTCGTTAGGGTTTCCCCACTCGTCGTATTCTGATACTGTCGCGGACAAAGTTGAATCGAGCATTGTATTGACCACATCGAGGAAAGGAACTTCAAGCACTGCGGCTTTAAATAAGTCGGGGCGTTCGTTCAAAGCTGCTCCAACTAACAGCCCGCCGGCGCTGGCTCCGGTAATAATCAGCCTGTCTTTAGAAGTATATTGCTTCTCAAAAAGATACCTTGCGCAGTCTATGAAGTCCGTAAAAGTATTTTTCTTTTTTAACAGCATTCCGTCGAAATGCCATTTTTTCCCTTTTTCTATACCCCCTCTTACGTGTGCGATACCCACGATGAAGCCTCTGTCAAGCAGGCTTATTCTCGATATAGAAAATTCCGGATCGTTAAAGTCTCCGTAAGCGCCGTAACCTTCAAGCAAAAAAGGATTTGTTCCGTCCTGCTTGAACTTGTCCCTTCTGTAAACAAGCGAAATCGGTATAGTCAATCCGTCAGAGGAAGGGGCGAAAACAAGCTCGGACTTATACTGTACCGGATCAAAATCGCCGAGAACCCGTTCCTGCTTCAGGTATTTCCTTTCTCCTGTCTCCATATTATATTCTATTATGGAATAAGGAGTCGTCATTGATTCATAGACATACCTGTAATTTTTAGAATCGAACATGGGGTTTGATCCTCCGTAAACAGTGTAGCAGTTATCTGTGAACTTTAATTCAGGCCCCTGAAGCGATTCGTAATCCAGCACCCTTATCGTTCTTTTACCGTTACTAATCTCGGAAACGATTATTTTATCGCTGAAAAGCTCGATATCATCGAGATACACATCGGTTCTGTGTGGTATATAATCCTCCCATTTATCCACAAACGGAAAACTTTCTTTGACCGAAACCACCTTAAAATTGAATGATTTGTCTATATTTGTCATAATATAAAAAGTATCTCCTCTGTGGTCGGGATAATACTCGACTCCTTCTTTCCTGGGCATTATTAGATTAAAAAATCCCATCGGATCTGTGCTCTTAAGATATTGCACTTCCGAAGTGTTTTTATTCGATGCTCCCATAAAAAGATATTTTCTGCTTTTTGTCTTTTCTATCCAGACATAAAATGATTCGTCCTGTTCCGAGTACATTTTTCTGTCGCTTTCAACCGAAGTTCCCAGAACATGCCTGAATACTTTGTCTGTCCTGTCATTTTCGTTGATGGTAGTATAGAAAAATGTATTATTTGATTCTGCCCACTCAACATCGCTTACATTCTGAAATGTTTCCGGAAAAAGAGTGCCTCTTGAAAGGTATTTTATGTATAATGTATATCTTTCATTTCCCGAGGTATCAACTGAATATGCAAGGAATTTATGATCCGGGCTGATTTTATATACGCCCATCTCAAAATAATCATGCCCATTTGCAAGTTCATTAAGATCAAGTACCGTTTCCTCTTCTCTGTCCATGCTCAGTTGCTTTCTGCAGTAAACCGGATACTGCTTTCCTTCGATCTCTTTCGAATAATAGTAAAAATCGTCCATCATGACTGGCACGGACATGTCGGTTTGAAGTATTCTCGCTACGATCTCATTGTATAACTTGTTCTCCAGTTTTGAAAGGTTCTTCATATATTTATCGGCGTGCTCATTCTCCCTTTTTATCTGGTCCAGAACCCTCGGATCTTTTCTTTCTCTGTCTTTCATCCATGAATAATCGTCATAAAGAACGCTGCCGTGTATTGTATTTTCAGTTCTTATTTTCAATGCCGCCGGATAATCTTTTATTATTTCAAAAGCTTGATCTCCCATCACTTCACCGCCTTCACTCTTTATTGCCTGTTTGTCCGTGCAGGAAAATATCATCACCGCTACGGCCGTCAGTATTATTTTTTTCAGTTTCATTTAAGGTTCTCCCATTCAATTTATAACTAAACGCTAAAACTAAATAATTGAAAAGGATTTATCAATAAGAATAATTGCTGTTTTTTGTTTAAAAAATAATTCTTGACTTGACTTATACATAAATATAAATTGAAGTGCTGAATAGGTTTATAATGGATAATTTTAACCAATAAAAGGAGTCGGATATGTCAGAAAGAGTGTATAATTTTTCAGCAGGACCGGGAGTTTTACCCGAGGCAGTTCTGAAAAAAGCAGCTGAACAGATGATGAATTATGAAGGTTCGGGAATGTCGGTGATGGAAATGAGCCACAGATCCAAAGTTTACCAGTCAATAATTGACGGGGCTGAGAAATCTTTGAGAGAACTGATGAATATTCCTGCGAACTATAAAGTTCTTTTTCTTCAGGGCGGAGCTTCACTGCAGTTCGCTATGGTTCCTCTGAACTTTATGAAAAACAACAAAGCCGATTATATTAATACCGGCGAATGGTCAACAAAAGCGATCAAAGAAGCTCAAAGATACGGAGATGTCAAAGTGGTCGCGTCTTCTGAAGCTGAAGTTTTTAATCATCTTCCTGTAGTTAACGAAAATGATTTCAGAGCTGACGCGGACTACGTTCACATGACTTCGAACAATACGATCTTCGGAACTTCATGGAAAAAGTACCCGAATGTAAAAGGCAAACCGCTCGTTGTCGATATGTCATCCGACATTCTTTCCAAAGTGATCGATGTTAATGATTACGCGATGATCTATGCGGGCGCTCAGAAAAACATCGGCCCCGCCGGCGTTACTGTAGTAATAATCAGAGAAGACCTTGTTGAATATTCAAGACCTGAAACGCCTACAATGCTGAAATACAAAACTCATGTTGACGGAGCGTCAATGTTCAACACTCCTCCGACTTACGGGATCTATATCGCTAAACTCGGATTTGAATATTTACAGAGCATCGGCGGAGTTCCTGCGATCGAAAAGATCAATAACCGGAAAGCTGCAATGCTTTATGAAGTACTCGACAACTCCAAACTTTTCAAGTGCCACGTTCAGAATAAAGAAGACCGCTCGATCATGAACATTCCTTTCAGAACAGCTTCAGATGATCTTGACAAAAAATTCCTTGCAGATGCCGCAAAAGAAGGTCTTGTAACTTTGAGCGGACATAAAAAGACAGGCGGAATGAGAGCCAGCATATATAACGCTATGCCTATTGAAGGTGTAGAAAAACTTGTTGCTTTCATAAAGAAATTTGACAAAGAAAACTAAATAACTTCTATAAGGAGTATCGCATGTCAAAAAAAGTACTTCTCGCTACTGAAAAACCGTTCGCAAAAGTAGCCGTTGACGGAATTTCAAAGATATTTGAGAAAGCAGGTTACGAACTTATTAAACTTGAAAAATATACAGACAAAGCTGATCTTCTTAAAGCTGTAGAGAACGCGGATGCGATGATAATCAGAAGCGATAAAGCTGATGCTGATGTTATTGCAGCGTCAAAAGCTTTGAAAATAATCGTAAGAGCCGGTGCGGGATACGATAATATCGATCTAAAAGCAGCTACAGAAAAAGGGATCTGCGCCCAGAACACTCCGGGTCAGAACTCCAATGCGGTCGCTGAGCTTGCGATAGGTTTCATGCTCTACATGGCAAGGAACAGATTCACTGAAGGCAACGGAAGCGAGCTGAAAGGTAAAAAGCTCGGTATCCACGCTTACGGCAATGTTGGAAGGCTCGTAGCGAACATAGCTAAAGGATTCGGTATGGAGATCTGCGCTTTCGATCCGTTCGTTGAAAAAGCTAAAATGCAGGCTGAAGGCGTAAAAGTTTTTGATTCAATTGAAGTACTTTACAGCCAGTGCGATTATATTTCTCTTCACATTCCTGCGAATGATAAGACTAAAAAATCGATCAATTACGATCTGATGTCTAAAATGAAAAAAGGCGCGGCTCTTATCAATACTGCCAGAAAAGAAGTTATCTGCGAAGAAGGCTTAAAAAAGATCATGGCTGAAAGAGAAGACCTCAAATACGCTACCGATATAGCTCCCGACTGCCACGCAGAGATCGTTGAAAAGCTCGGTAACAGATACCATGCGACCAAGAAAAAAATGGGCGCAGAAACTTCTGAGGCGAACATCAACGCGGGACTCGCTTCGGCAAACCAGATCGTCAATTTCTTTGAAAAAGGCGACAAAACATTCCAGGTAAACAAATAGATTTTTTTTTCGATACTTAAAAGGCGGTCAACTGATCGCCTTTTTTTTTGACCCCCGACCCCAATGGTTAAGAAGCTTATGAAAACTGCCCATAAAGTGATTTATGATCAGGGCGTAAGTGTTTTTTACCGTTTAGAAAATACATCGTCCGTTTTTTTGGACATATGGATTTTTAGGTAAAAATACCGTAAGCCCAGAAATCAACTTTCGGGCAGTGTCATAAGCTTTCTTGACTGTCAAAGAAAGTAATTGAATATATATAATTTTTTTCTTATTATTAGGATTCTTAAAAAAACGGACAAAAATGACCAGCGACATCATAAAAATACTACCCGATAATCTGATAAACAAGATCGCAGCCGGTGAAGTGGTCGAGCGGCCGGTTTCTGTTGTAAAAGAGCTGGTTGAGAACTCTCTTGACGCCGGAGCCGAGAATATTTATATCGAAGTGAAGGACGGCGGAAAATCTTATATTGAAATATCGGATGACGGCAGAGGGATGAATGAAAGCAACCTTCTTTTAGCCTTTGAAAGACACGCGACTTCTAAGATCAGCGCGTTCGATGACCTTCAGAAGATCTCCACAATGGGATTCAGAGGCGAAGCGCTTCCCAGCATAGCTTCGGTATCAATGGTGGAAGCTGTTTCAAAGCCCAAAGCCGCTTCCGACGGAACTATGGTCGTAATAAAAGGCGGTACGATCTCCGAAGTAAAACCTTCACCTTCAAAATATTCAACTCAGATCAAGATCAGATCGCTTTTCTTTAATGTTCCTGCCCGTAAAAAATTCCTGAATTTTGATGACAGAGAATATAAATCCATTTATACTTACTTTAAAAAAGTATCGGTTTCCAGGCCTGATGTCGGTTTCAAGTTCGTTAATAACGAAAAGACTGTTTTCGATCTTAAACCGCAAAACCTGAAGGAAAGAATAAGTGCAGTTTTCAGCGAGATAGATCAGGACGAGCTGATAAAAACCGATAATTCACTCGGAAATTATTCTATCTCAGGATACATCGGTAAAACCGGGCTTGCGAGAAAATTTAAAGATAACCAGTTCCTGTTCATCAACGGCAGAATAGTTGAAAGTAAAATGGCCAGCTTTAACATCGTTAACATGTATCAGAACCTGATCGAAAGCGGATATTACCCTTTCTACATTCTTTTTATCAATATGCCGGCGCATGAAGTTGATGTGAACGTACATCCTTCAAAACTGACAGTAAAATTCGCTGATGAGCAGAAGGTCAAACTACTTTTAACAGAAGCAGTAGGATCAGCCTTGAAAGAAACTCAGTCTCTGACCGGACTTGCGCCAAAAGCACAAACTTCTGACACATATAATATTCCTGAACCACAGGTTCTTGAGTTAAAAGACCCTAAGACTTCGTATAATGCCAAGCCGGAAGAAAAATTCTACAGGCCTGAAAAAGATAACATAGGAATTAAAGTTCTCCGGATAAACAATGAGCTTATCGTTTCAGAGAATATCTGGCAATTGCATAATCAGTACATTCTGATTCAGGTAGAATCCGGAGCTCTTATAATAGATCAGCATGTGGCGCACGAGAGGATACTGTACGAAAAAGCTATTAAGGCTTTTGCAGACAGCCCTATGCCTTCAGATCTCCTGCTCTTCCCAGTAAAAGTAGAACTCTCCTTTGAAGACAGGCTCATCGTAAATGAAATAAAAGAATATCTCAATAAAATCGGGTTCATTTTAAGCGAATTCGGACAGAATACATTCATTATTGAAGAAACACCGATGGGGTTATCATCCGGCGATGAAAAAAAGGAACTTCTTGACCTGATCGATAACTATAAGCTTTACCGAAAGAACAAAATGGATTCGATGGAATCGGTCGCGGCATCATACTCCTGCAAAAGGGCGATCAAAGCAGGTCAGAAACTGACGAAGGATGAAATGCTTGATCTTATAAATCAACTTTTTCAGTGCGAATTTCCTCATGTATGTCCTCACGGGCGTCCAATAATCATTGACCTTTCCATAAGAGAACTCAACAAACGGTTCAAGAGGGAATAAAATGCCCTCTTATGATATCTCCAAATTAAAAATACCTGTAATATGCGGGCCCACAGCCGCGGGAAAAACTTCAGTCGCGCTCGGATTAGCTGAAAAGCTCGGGTATGAAATAATCTCTGCTGATTCGAGGCAGATAGTCAGGGAAATGAGCATCGGAACTGCGAAGCCGACTTTAGAAGAACTCAGTCGCGCTCCTCACCACTTCATTGATATAATCGATCCCGATAATGAAATATACAATTCATATATTTACGGAAATGAAGTGCGTGAACTGCTTTCATATATCTATTCCCAAGGAAAGAAAGCCCTCATCTGCGGCGGGAGCGGACTTTACATTCAATCTGCTGTTCACGGATTTTTTGAGGACTTGGGAATTGATGACTCTGAAAAACTTGAATACCGTAAAGAGATCGAATCATTTGATACAAATATACTCTATGAACGATTAAAAATAATCGACCCCGATTATGCGCAAAGCATACCTTCAACCAACAAGCAGAGAATATACCGTGCATTGGAAGTTTATCATTTTACCGGAAGAAAGATATCGGATCTTCACTCCGGACATCAGCCTGATCAGTTTTTCCAGCCTGTTTATATAGGTATAAATTCTGATAGAGAAAAGCTGTATAAAGCTATAAATGACCGCGTTCTGAATATGATCGAAGCAGGTCTGATCGAAGAAATTGAAGCCTTATCAGTTAAATACGGCTCTGATCTAAAACGCTTCAAGAAAACCATCGGTTATAAAGAAGTCATTGAATTCCTGATCGGAAATATTGATAAAGATACAATGATCGATGAAATTCAGAAGAACACACGCCATTTCGCCAAGCGCCAGATCACCTGGTTCAAAAGGATAGAAGGATTGAACTGGTTTGAAGCGGGCCAGATAAATGAAATTCAATCACTTATAAAATAGTTACCCTGAAATAAAAAAACCGCAGTTGTTCTGCGGTTTTTTGATGCGGGAGATGAGGGACTCGAACCCCCGACAAACTGGTTAACAGCCAGTTGCTCTACCGACTGAGCTAAGCTCCCGTCTTCGAAGAGCCGTAAATATACC